>OGRO01002608.1_pt1 | contig 13889 bp, 20 predicted proteins | sample 1553451 | NCBI WGS metagenome assembly OGRO01 (sample SAMEA2580021, study PRJEB22360) | human gut metagenome
ACCCCTTGATTTTACTGGGTTTCTTCTAACTTGTCCCAATTATAACTCAAGCACCGATCAAAACGGTATCATAAGAATCCCAGTCTGCGGGCGTAATCTCTGTCAGTGCAATATCCCGAAGGCTCTCATCATCATGCTCTCTGGATACCCGGCTGGAGCTGTTAGTCCAGTTCAGGTCATCACTGGTATAGGGCTCTACCGGAGTGATCTCATACAGATCTGCTCTTGTGGCATCTGCAATGGCTGTTGCCACGCGCTTTGTGGTACCGCTTGCGGAATAATACACTACTAGGGTCTTACCGGATTCTGCGGTAGTATCACCAGTCTGTGTCTCTGCAGCGGCTGCTGTTGCGTTTTCCTGTGTTGCAGCAGTCTCTGCTATAGCAGACTCTGTAGTTGCTGCAGCACTGCTTTCTGTTGTCTGTGTTGCTGCGCTTGTTACTGCCTGGGCACTCTGACTGGCATTACTGTTACCAGCTGTAGATCCGCATCCGGTCAACATAACTGCCGCTAAAACAAGTGCTGTTACCATACCTGCGATTTTATTTTTTCTCATAATTTTTACATCCTCCAGTGTATTATAGATCCCCTCACTGTTATCATTTCTTACCAATTCTTCTTTTCTTTAGAGCTGTCATGCTCGGTCTTGCGTTCTTCCACCATCTTCACGAACCACTCTACCATGTTGGGATCCTGATGGGAGAAGAATGCACTCTCGGCCTTATCCAGCTCTGCGATGACATTCATATCTTCCTCAGATAATTTGAAATCAAAAACATTGAAATTCTCTACCATACGCTCGTAATGGGTAGACTTCGGAATGACTACGATTCCTCTCTGAATGTGCCAGCGCAACATGACCTGTGCGGGAGTCTTCTGATATTTCTCTGCAATCTTCGCAATCACAGGGTTATCAAAAGTACCTCCTCTGCCCTCTCCAAAGGGAGCCCATGCTTCCAACTGAATACCGTATTTGTCTGCCCATTCCTTCAGATTCTTCTGCTGATTGAAAATATGGGTCTCTACCTGATTCACCATAGGCTTAATACGGTTAAAGGAAGCGAAATCCACCATTCTGTCTACATAGAAATTAGAAATACCGATGGCACGGATCTTACCCTCATCGTACAGGTCTTCCAGTGCACGGTAAGCACTGTACGCATCTCCGAACGGCTGATGTAACAATACCAGATCAAGATAATCGGTCTTTAACTTTCTCATAGACTCTTCTACGGATTTTTTAGCCTCTTCATAGCTGTAATGTTCCACCCATACTTTGGTGGTCAGGAAGATCTCCTCTCTGGGAATACCTGACTCCTGAATAGCCTCTCCTACTTCTTCCTCGTTAAAATAGCTCTGGGCGGTATCAATGGCACGATAACCTGCTTTCAGGGCATCCAGTACGCATTTCTTGCATTCGTCCTTGGTCACCTGATATACTCCATAGCCCAGGATCGGCATCTTTACACCATTGCTTAATGATACATATTCCATATATTTTTCCTCCTCGTCTGTTTTATCAAGAACCTTTTCTTACCTTACAAGCAGATTATAATTCCTCTGTCTCATTAACAGAAGTCTCTCTTGGTTATTCTGTCTAAACCTCAGGGTTTCACCCTGGATCCACCGAATACTTCCGACATCTCCATGGATCCTAATGCTTCATCCAGTGCTGTTACCGGTGCTCCGTAAGCATGGCTCATTCCCATACATCCTAAGCCCACTGCGGACACTTTCAGATCTTTTCCTAATGTTCTGATTTGCATGTTCTCATCCCTTTTATCTTTACTCAGTTCAGATCTTTCTTTACGTCAGCCACCCACTTTGTAATTACACGCTCCGGTGTTTCCAGACGATCTCCGCCTGTAGAATCGAACTGAATTTTCATCTCATGTGCGAATTTTGCACCCTTACACTCTGCTTCCATATCTTTTATGACATGTCCCGGCCAGCCACCGTTTGTCATAAATGGAATCACTGTCTTCCCGATAAAATCCTGCTGGTGGAGAAATGTAAGTACTGCAGGTGCCATCGTATACCACCAGGTCGGCGTTCCAATGGCGATCACGTCATAGTCCGCTATACTTACGGATAACGGTTTGATCTGCGGCATGAAGCCCGCTTCTACTTCTCTCTGCCCCTGCTCAACTACTTCCTCATGACTACCGGAGTATGGCTGTTCCGTATCAATTCTTGCGATATCGGCGTTTGTTGCAGCGGCCAGCTGCTCTGCGATCCGTTTTGTGTTTCCATTGGACCAGGAATAATAGACAACCAACATTTTTTTCATAATTTTTGCTCCGATTTATTTATAGAATTCCTGATAAATTGCAACACAGTCTGCATCACTCAGTTTATACATATCATTTTCAAAATTAATTCCAAGTGTCTCTCTTGCATTCTGAGCCATTTTAGGGAATTCTTCCGATGTAATGCCGTAATCTGACATTTTCAGATCAGATACGCCACAATGAAGTCGCAACCATTTTCTTTTGCAAAACGTCCGCCTTCTTCCACCACGGGTTTCGTTGGATTAGAACCAACTTTATCAAAAATGATATACTCTGCTTTAATTGTTTTCCAGTCTGTCCAGATATCCGTTAGCCTGGGTAGATTTACCATTAGAGATAACAACCAGTGCCTTTTTCCCATGTACTGCACCCATGGGAGAATTAATTCTGTGTGTACAGTTCGTTCAGCTTTCCTGCTCCGAACAAAGCATTGGTAGGTACTGAAAAATTAAAACTCATTTTCCTTTCCTCCTGTCACATATCATTTAATATCCAAAATTTTTAACAATTTCCTCTACTTCAACTGTGCACCATCTTTGAATGCTGTTCCGACCTTTTCACCCAGTCTGTAATATCCATAGTGAGCTGCATCATAAGTGATCGGCACAAATTTATTCAGATCAATGTCTCCGTCTTCGCCAAGGATTTTCTCATCGATGCTGACATTCTTGATCTCACCCAGATATTTACTGCCATCGATGACCTGTGTGAGTACGCATTCCAGTGTAAGGGGCAGTTCATTGATCACAGGTGCATTCACAAATTTACTTTTTGTTGTGGTAAATCCGGCCTTCTCCATCTTGTCCGGCTCTTTGTTGCCGGAAACGATTCCCACATAATCGCAAGGGACCAGATGCTCCAGGTCTGCCACACTGACAGTAAAAGCCCTTGTCTCCAGAAGATTTTCCGTTGTTTTATGATTGCTTAAGTCTATAATGATCTCATTTCTTCCGACGATGCCGCCCCATGCGGCATTCATGGCATTGGCCTTCCCGTTCTCGTCATAGGTTCCGATAATCATGACCGGCTGCGGAAATAAATACGGTTTTGCTCCTAAATCTTTTCTCATTTTATATTGCCTCCTATTGCTTTTTTAGTTATTATTACTCATTATTGTCTCTGTCAGTTTTCATAACATTTATTCTGTTTTCATTACAGGTTTCCAGTATTTTCTGCAGGTAATGAATATGCAGACGATATGGATACACAATGTCTTTGGCTGCCATAGATATCGCAGACGGCGAAATATATAAATGTTCCGCCGCCCTGCTGATATTATTGAATTTACATACTTCACAAAAATAGCTTAACTGCTGTAACTTCATTGCCCCACCTCATAACAAACAGACTCCTAGTTTACATTCTCCTGAATCCAGTTCTCAATATGATCCGCAATGACATCGTTATTCAGATCCTGGAACATAAAATGATCATTTCCGGTGATTCCTTCCTTGGGAAGATCCACAACGGTACAGTTACCGCCCTGTGCATTATAGGCCTCTGCAAAGTCATAACATGCCTGGCGCATCATCTGCCACATACCGGTTGCCTGGATCGTCTCATCCCCGTTGTCAATATAATCGCCAAAATACATCGTAACGGGAATGTTTTTCTCTGCTACCGCCTTAAAGTCATCAGCGTCTGCGGAGGGTGCTCCACCGGGCTCAATCGCGATAATAGCGGCAATGTGATCCGTGTAGTTGGCTGCTGTCCAGCCGGGACCGCCGCCCTGGGAATGTGTTACCAGAATAGAATCCTTTCCCGTTCTTTCATATACCTCGTCAATGGTTGCAGCTACTGCCTTCGCCACTGTCTCATTGTCAAAATCCGCTCCCATATCGGAGGTCATGCCAGTATCCGGCGTCATCTGGCGGAAGAACTGATCTACAGATTTCTCATCATTCGGGAACTGCGAACCTTCGTTTACAACGGATTGTCCGTTCTCCCAACGGCCAATTCGAAACTGTGTATACCATCTCTGGTCCAGAGTCTTCGTGCTAATCTCTCCGCTTACGGAAGTTGCACCGGCTTCTCCTCTGCGGGGTTCATCGATCAGAAATACACCGTGTCCTTTTCTTAAGAACATCTCAGACCAGCCTTCTCTTCCGTCCGGAGTCGTCATCCATCCCATTCTGGACTGTCCGTATCCATGTAAAAATACCATGGGAAGTCCCGGTAGATCAGCGCAAAGGCATTGTAACCGTTTTTTGCCAGTTCCAGCGCCTGGGGAAAGCTGTCGTGCATCGCCGCCACATACATAAATCCTCCGCCGGCATTCACAATGGCTGTCTTCGCCCCGGGATCTCCCCGGAAGAAAAACAGGCCGGTATCTTCTTTCGCCGGATTGGCTTCCTTCTCCTCTTCACTGTAAATATCGTAAAAGATCTGTTCCCCGTCTGTCACCCGGTCTTTCATGTAGTTAACAATCTCTACCGTCTTCTTGGGATTCACTTCACTGTACCAGGGAAGAATGTCTTCCACATCCTTAAGCTCCAGGTCCTCGCTGATGGCAATATCCACAGGAAAGATCAAATGCCTGTAATCCCCAAATGCGGGATCTCTCATTACTTCCGTCACTTTGCTGTTTTCGGTATAGTAATTTTCCGGTATTGCCGTCTGCTGTAGTGTTGCCTCCGCTTCCTGTACTGCCGTTTCTGACCGTTCTTTTTCCACTCTGCCACAGGCCGTCAATATACAGACACACAATCCCATTAATATCCCTGTGAGGATTTGTGATCCTGCATTCATGTTCTTTCCTCTTCATTTCTCTTTTTTATCTCTGTTATTTCCGATTTCCACCGCAATCGTAATTACGATATACATCAGAGAACAATAGAACAATGTAATACCCACGCCGTCTCCTCCGGCTTATTTCTGAGTATCCACAGGCGGAACCATCTCCGCATAACGCTGCAGTAATTCCGGAGTGCTGGTATAGTATCTTTTGTTCCGCTCCAGCGCAGCGATCTCTTCCATTTCTTTTTCTGTCAGTTTGAAGTCAAACAGCCGGAAATTGTCCCGGATATGTTCCAGATTCTTGGAACCGGGAATCACCACATTTCCTGACTGAATATGCCAGCGTAAAATGATCTGTGCCGGACTCTTGCGATACTTTTCCCCAAGCTTTTTCCACAGCGGCTCTTCTAGGAGTTCTTTGTCTCCGTGTCCCAGCGGATACCATGCCTGAATCACGATCTGTTCCTCGTCCAGGAATTTCTTCAGTTCTTTCGCCTGATAATAGGGATGTACTTCTGTCTGCAATACCGCAGGGCGGATCTCGCAGATATTCAGGATTTCCTTCATCTGTTCTTCGTTAAAATTGGATAAGCCGATTGCCTTTACCTTGCCCTCTTTGTATGCTTTTTCCATGAGGCGATATCCGGCGATATAATTGCCTGCCGGCTGATGGATCAGCAACAGATCAATATAGTCTGTATCCAGTCTCTCCAGAGTCCTTTCTACAGCATCCTCCTGCTCATAGAAGGACGGCCAGATCTTCGTCTCCAGAAAGATATTTTCTCTGGGTACTTTCGACTGACGCATGGCCCTGCCAACTGCCTTTTCATTCACATAAGCATTAGCGGTATCGATCAGCTGGTATCCTTCTTTCAAAGCAGCATATACCGATTCCTGTGCCTCATCCGGGCTCAAGAGAAATGTTCCCAGACCTGCCATGGGCATTTTTACGCCATTGTTTAAAGTAATGTATTCCATCTTTTCCAAAATTTCCATACGATAACCTCCTGTCTGTAACTATAGAATTCCTTTATCTTTACAGTTTTATTATAAGAACTTCTCCTCACCGGCAGAAGTCTCTGTTTGTTTTTCAGTATTAACCCTGGGGTTATAATCCGTTACTTTATTTAAAGTTTCATGCATTACAACCATAAGAGCCAAAAGAAACTTTAATGTAAGTCTGTCACTCAGCAGACTCGATATAATTTGTCCCCGCGGAAATAATGGAGGAATAAATACCTGCATATGAGAGCGGTACTCCAAACGCAGCATACATATCCGGCCATGCTGCTCCTAACATTGAATCCGGCAATCCCAGACTTATAAATGCTAAATATATAATTGCTAAAATAATATGAGTCATCTTAACGTCTCCATATATGCCATATAATACCTTTGTCACCGAATAACAGCCTGTCCCCATAATAGGTAACAAACACGATCATTCCCATCATCGCTATGTAATCCGGCAAAAACAGTCCAAGGCTTTCCTGTGGTCCGAAGAATACAAAATGGCTCTTTAAAAACAGATAGTTCACGATTCCTCTTTTATAAAAGGCATAGCCTCCGTAAACTGCGATCAGCAGTCCCGGGATCTTAGCGACGCCTTTCATGGGAAACACTTTTTCCAGAATTCTGAGCATCATGTTCCAATGAAGTCCCAGATGCACCGCCATAAACAGAAATCCCCAGTATGCACAGAGAATATGAATGCTCCTTGCCAGATTGGCCACCCCTTTGATCCGGACGAACCGGAAAATATAGTTGGACAACAGAATACCGCTCACCATAGAGCCGATCATCGTCAGAGCCAGCAATATTACGATCACAGTCTGCAAGATTCTGTGCACCGTATATTTTCCCCTTGTAATGTTTCCCATCCATCTTCTGTTCAGAACATGGTGCCCTATGACTAACAAAAACATTGCCATGCCGATCCACTCATGGGCTTTTTCTCCCACCAGCTGATAGGACATCAACAATAGCAGGGCAAGTGTCATTCCGGAATCGGCCAACAGTCTGATTTTCAGATTTTTATTCATTTTGTAATTCCTTCTACTGTTCTTACTAATTTCTCCACCTTTTCGGAAGGATCCTTCGCATACAGGAGTCCGTAAGGCATTTTATAGTCCCATTCCACCGGAAGGATCTTCATGAGCGGATGTACGCTCTCCCAGCTTTTGATGGCAAGCAGCATGTCATTACTGTTCTCACAGCGGTTGAAAATATCGACGTTGTAGAAATCAAAATCTGCGATGGTGATCTCCGGATATTTCTCTGTCAATTCTGCTCTGAGTGCATCCACATAGCAGCTCCAGCCTTTCCTCATCATAAGGAGCCGCTCCCCTTTCAGATCCTCCGGGGTCAGCACCTTTTTCCCCGCAAGTCTGTGATGCAGGGCTACCGCCACGCAAAAAGGTTCTCTGGACAGCTCCACGCCGTTGCACTTACGCAGTTCCAGCATGGTCTCATCAAAGATTCCAGCGATCACGTCTATATTCTGTCCCAGATTTGCAAGGATCTCTCTGGCATTCTCCGGGGTATTCTCAAAGGGAACCAGTTTAAACTTGACCTTGGGATACTGCTCCTGGATCCTGGGCCAGAGTTCCACAAAGACCTGCGGCGGTGTCATGGGTGAAATTCCCACCCGGATCACATCATCTTCGTCATTCCCGGCTTTTTTCGCTCTCTCGATAGCTTCTTTACTGTAATTTACCATATATTTTGCATCCTGATAGAGGGATTCTCCCGCCGCCGTCACCACAAGACCTCTGTGGGTTCTGGCAAAAAGCTGTACTCCAAGATTATTTTCCAACGAATTGATCTGCTTGATCACCGCCGGTGGGGAAATATACAGTTTGTCCGCTGCCTTGCTGAAACTGCCTGCTTCCACCACACAAATGAAGGTATCCAACTGGGGATTGTACATCATTTCTGTTACCTCCTTCTATTGAAAAGGTCTCTTTCTTCCTACGACCAACATTATTGCATCATATAGTGTGATTGTAGCAGTCGGTAGTAGCTACCGGTCAATGGTTTTTATATTTTTTTAAGAAAAAACGGTGAAGCCTGTTGACTCCACCGTCGTATTCTTACCCTTTATGTTATTTCAAACTCTATTTGCAAATCTGCCGATTTACAGGTGTTCCAGCAATCCGCTGATCCCCTGTTCCTCATAAATATCCTTGTAATACGCTACTTCTTCCTGAATCAGCTGATCGATGACCTGCATGCCAAGAAGTTCTACAGGCGCCTTGTCATCGGTCATGAGGTAATCTCCGGCCACGTAGGCACTGCTGTTGTCCGCTACCCGCTGCATCATGTTCTGCAGTCCCGCATCTGACAGATTCTCCACATGATCGGATAATACTTCTATCATATCACTGTGCTGGGAAGCAAACAGTTCGCGGTTGGTGGAGCCTGCCACGTCTACAGTATAGACATTGTCAAATACGTTGGCAATGGTGTCGGCAAGGTACTGATTGATATCCCCTTCCTTGTTGCCGTGCATGTTCATATTGACTACCATGACACCACCGTCCTTCAGATGATCTTTGACCATGGTAAAGAATTCCACGGAAGACATCTGGAAAGGAATGGTGATGTCCTGATAGGCATCCACCATGATGACATCATAGGTGGTATCCACCGCCTGCAAAAAAGCCCTGCCGTCATAGGTGGTCACCTTCACATCCTCCGGCAGGGAAAAATATTCTCTCGACAGCTCCGTGATCTTTTCGTCGATCTCCACGCCCTCGATATTCATATCGCCGAAATATTTCCGGCACTGGGTCGCATAGGTTCCGGTTCCCATACCAAGGATCAGTACATCCATGTCCTCTACCGGTTTATCCGGCACCATAAGGGGCGCCGCCATGGCATAGTCATAATACATGCCGGTAAGTCCCCCTTCTTTCATATAGAGGGATTTGACACCGAACAGCACGTTGGTGGACAGGACCACCTGTCTGTCCGTCTCCGATACCTGCAGATAATTATAGATGGACTCTCCTTCGTAGGTCAGATCCTTCTGCCAGAAAGCAAAGGAATCCGAATATCCCAGACCACAGCATAAAATAAAGATCAGTACCGATGCTGCAATCTTTTTCTTTCCCGTATGCTGGCAGATAAAGTAAATCGCAGACAGCAGGATCAGAATTCCGGAAAAGATCAGAAATGTAATGGAGGTTCCCACCGCCGGGATTGTCACGAAAGTCGGTACGAAGGTTCCGATGATGCTTCCCACGGTATTGAATGCACCTAAAGTTCCCACGGTCTGTCCGCTGTCATCCAGACTATCCACGGAATATTTTACCAGCGAAGGGGTCACAGTTCCCAGTAAAAATAAGGGGAACACGAAGATCACCATGCAGGCTGCAAACGCCGCAATGATGAGGAAATTGTTGCTGACGGTAAAGATCAGCAGTGCGGAGATTCCAAGGATAATGTACTTGCCCACCACAGGGATCAGGGCAATCCAGATGGCCGCGATCAGGATCCTGCCGTAGAGTTTGTCCGGGTTCGGGGACTTGTCCGCACTTTTACCTCCGTAGATATTGCCCAGCGCCATGGCGATCATGATGGTGCCGATGACAATGGTCCATACGATCTGGGAAGAACTGAAATACGGTGCCAACAGTCTGCTGGCTCCCAGTTCCACCGCCATGACGGACATCCCGGCGAAGAACTCTGTGAGATACAAGAACAGCTTATTTTTCAAAATTCCTGAATGATTCATAAGTGTTGTAATCCTTTCCGCATTGACAGTGCGTCTATGCTACGTTATGATTTTATCACACGGTAGTAACTACCGGTCAATACTTTTTTGTAACTTTTCAGAGCCATGCAAAACTGCGTTCTGCGAATGCTTGCATTCAGTCAGATAAGCAGTTTTATATGGCGAAGTAGCCACATGAGCAAAAAGGAAGCCATTTTATGTATTCTATGAAAGAAGCCTGTGCCCTGACCGGCATGACCTATGAGAACTTAAAATTTTACTGCAAGGAGGGACTGGTACCCAACGTGAAGCGGGACAGCCGCAATTATCGTGTCTTCGATGACCACGATATCAAATGGATCCAGAGTCTCGGGTGCCTCAGAAACTGTGGTCTCTCCATCGCCGAAATGAAAGAATATCTGCATTTATGTCTGGAGGGCGAATCCTCCATTCCCGCCAGAAAAGACATCCTCTCCCGGAAAAAAGAAGCACTGTTAACCTCCATGCAGCAGCTGCAGGAGGCCGTGGACTACATCGACTGGAAACAAGGATTCTATGATGACGTGTTATCCGGAAAGACCGCTTATTACAGCAATCTTATCCCTGAGACGACACCGGATGCTTCCGAAAGTACAGCTTCCTGAAACTGTTTGCGCAATCTAAAAAGCGGCCATGCGATTAAAGCATAGCCACCATGAAAACTCACCTCTGTTATTACCGGATCAAAAGCAACCATGCCATTCCATAATAGGTTACCACTGCCACCAGATCGTTTACCGTGGTGATCAGGGGACCGGATGCCACCGCAGGGTCTACCTTGATCTTATGGAAAAACATGGGGATCACCGTACCTACGGCACTGGAGATCGCCATTGCCACTAAGAGGGAGACTCCCACGCAGCCGGAGATTCCAAAGGCTCCCATCCAGGTATAACCTTTGAAGAAATGCACATACACTCCTAAGCACAGAAGCGCCATCACGCCCAACAAAATACCATTTAAGGAACCGGTCTTTACCTCCTTGACCACCAGCTGGAACTTCTGTTTTCCCGTCAGATTTTCATCCATCAATACGCGGATAGTTACTGCCAGGGACTGGGTTCCCACATTTCCCGCCATATCCAGCACCAGCGACTGGAAGCAGATCACAATAGGAAGCACCGCCACCACATTTTCAAAAAGTCCCACCACAGAAGACACTCCCATACCTAAGAACAGCAGGATGATCAGCCAGGGCAGACGCTTTTTCATACTCTGGACTATGGGCTCCTTCAGATCCTCTTCTGCGGTCAGACCTGCTAACTTTGCATAGTCCTCACCCATCTCATTGTCCACCATTTCGATCAGGTCTTCGGATGTGATGACACCGAGGATCTTTTTATCTTCTGACAATACGGGAATCGAGTCCTCCGCATAATCCAGGATCCGATCCATGCAATCATCGATCTTCTCATGATCGGTCACATAGGGATAAGATTTCAACACCAGATCTTCCAGATGTGTATTTTCTCTTGCCCGGATCAGATTCTTCAGATCGATGGCTCCGGCGAAAACACCCTTTTCATCTACCACATAAATGGTCATGATATTGTCGTTTTCTCCTGCCTGCTTCACCAGCTCGCTCATAGCCTGCTTGATGGTCAGGTCTTCCGGGATGCAGATGTAATTCGTTGTCATGCAACTGCCGATCTCTTCCTCATCGTAAGACAGCAACATCTTCACATCTTTTCTCGCATCCTCGTCCAGCATCCGGACAATCTGTTCTTTTTCTTCCGGATCCAGATCTTCCAACAAGTCGACAGCGTCATCGGAATCCATCTCGGAGATCACTCTCGCAGCACTCTCCACAGACAGTTCCCGGATATACTTACGGGGTTCCTCAATGTATTTGAAGATCTCTGCGACCTTCTGCGCTCCCAGCAGGTGATACAGTCGCTTCCGTTCTTCCTCTGTCATCCCTGCCATCATATCGGCAATATCGTTCTTATGATAATTTAAGAGGAAATCCAGGATCTCCTCATCCGTTTTCTCGCTACGGAATAATTCTGCCAGTTCGGAATATTTCTTGTTCATAATCTTATTCTCCTTTCTCGTTCTCATTCTTCGATGCAACGTAAAGGGCAAAACAAAAGAAGCATCACACGATGCTTCCTCTGCATGAATCTCTATGCACAACAAATCAAAGTACGACCGTCACTTTCCACAGACAGCTGTACCATGCTTGCAGGAAAAAGCACCGTGTTTTCTACTTCGCCCATAACCATCGCAACTGTCCATGAAATTCACCTCCAACTTGTTTTTTCCGTGGTTATAGTAGCACTGTGCCTTTTATTTTGCAAGCTGTTTTTCTTATTTTTTACTTATCGGATAAAGATACATTCTATCTGTCTCAACTCTCATGGCATTCCCTTTAGTAATGAATCACCAGCATTCTGCATTCTTCGCAGCATTCTGCTTCTATTTGTGTTCTGTGACTGGGTTTGAGCTTTGTGATCTCTACAAAACCATCTGCATTTTTTGCATTTTCAAATACTCCGGGAACTTCATTTGCGAAGCTGAAAGCTCCATCCTTACTGCTGAATAAATAACCTTTCCTCATTTCTTTTCCACAATTTGAACACTTCATATTCTAATCCTCCGCAACCATTTTTCTGCTTAATTCCAGCGCACTTTTTAACTGACTTTCAAACTTTTCTGCCTGTATCAGGGCAATACCTTCTTCATTGCCCAATACCACCATCCGGGAGCCCTCCTGCAATCCATACTTGTCTCTCGCCTCTTTCGGAATTACGATCTGTCCGCGATTGCCCAGCTTTATCGTTCCCCATAAAAACTTTCCTTCCGGTGGCGGAGCCATTTTGGTATTCCCGACTTTTTCATCATAGTGCATCAAAGCATCCAGCTTAATTCCGTAGAAAGATGCAAGTCTGTCACATTTTTCAATATCTGGAACCGTCTCCCCCTGCTCCCATTTAGCATAAGACTGTCTTGAAATTTCCACTACTTCTGCCACTTGTTCCTGTGTGAGTCCCTTTAAATTACGTAGCATCACAAGATTCTCTGACAACATGATCACCACTTCCTTTCTGACATCTTCATTATAGGTTCTGTCGGATTAGATTTACACCATGCAAACTTGTCAGCTTTTTCGGATCTGTGTTAACTTTGGTTGCTTTATCCATTCCTGTGCCATGCTGCCGATCGCCGATGCAAATTCATTTTTTACTTTTTCCTTATCGTCTGCGCCATCATATACGCTGTAATAAAAATACATCGTTGCATAAAATCGGACTGCGTTCTCTTCGGCATGCGCAATTCCCATGCTCTCAAATAAATCTTTCACATATGCGGCGGGTCCGGACGAAAGATATTGCTGATATAATCCCTGCATCTCTTCACTCCGAAACTGCTCTATTGTCAGCATCTTCCGAAACGATGATGCGAAATCATCCTCCGTCCAGTATGCAAACATAGACTTGCTATATTCGACAAATTCCTCCAAAGACACTGTCTTGTACTGATCCGGCATACTCTCTTTATCATCTTCCGGCATGTCATACTCTGCAGCCTGCTCGCTGTCTCCCTGCTCCATGCGCTCTACAATGCAGTCAAAAATATCTCTTTTACTCTTGTAATGGCGGTATAATGCTCCTTTCGTCATGTCAAGCTCTCCGGCGATCTGACTGACTGAGACAGCTTCATAGCCATCTCTGGCAAACAGATGCAGAGCTACCGTTAATATTTCTTCTTTTCTATTTCTCATGTGGGATCTCCTCCCTGTAAGTGGATTCTCTTCCGAACAAAGTCTGTATTTCCTTATTCTTTTGTGACCAGTCCCTGTTTATATGATATTCTCCTCGTATATTGCATATTTCTGTTTTCTTTCGTCTGGTCAAACTTAGTTTTCCATCCAAGAAAACCTCAGCTCCGGGTACTTTCTCATACACTTTCAAAATAACCTTCGCCAAATAGTCACGCTATATCATACATCTCTCTGCAGATCTTTTTCCCGGCTTCCGTCCGAAAAATATTCTGATAGGTGTTCTGCAAGGCTTCTTCAGACAGTTCGTCCTCACACATGTTTACAAGAAAATCCGCTTCCACCAGAATCTGATAATCAATGCCGTCTATATTATTGTAGGTAT
>OGRO01002622.1_pt1 | contig 13840 bp, 14 predicted proteins | sample 1553451 | NCBI WGS metagenome assembly OGRO01 (sample SAMEA2580021, study PRJEB22360) | human gut metagenome
TTTGTCAAGTATAGATAAGAAAATTGAAAAAAACGAGAAGATAAACAATAATTTAGCTGCTTAGAGTTCGATATTGGAGACATCTAGCTCGCCGGACATCAGTTTTGGAAGTAGTGAATCCCTAAGTGCAGAAAGACGTTGATTCTCTGCTTCAAGAATCTCTTGTTCCTTGAATACAGGTTCGCAAAAACTACTAAAAAGCTGAATGGTATCAGCATCAGGCATAACAGTAGGTACTGATTTCATCGCTGCTCCAGATATTTCCTTGAAAGTTGACCCAGAAGCCATACCTTCAATTGTAGGAAGAAGATTCTTCAGCAAGAAATACATATAAGCTGTACTGATATTCTCATTTGGAATAACAGATTTAAATCCCTGATTAGTAGTGACCTCGTTTTGAGCTATAGCAATATACCCTATTGGAGCCCTTGAACTGAAAAGTATGGTTCCAGCAGGCAACTTTGCGACACTACTCTTGGAAAATCCCAACTCAGAGATATCATTCTCTCCATGAGAGATGAATTTTGACTTATTAACCGATAGATCCTTAGGCGTTATCCATGCAATACCTTGGTCTGCATAATACTCCGGCTTCGATTTTGAAGGCGTACCACCTGCAACAACAGAGCCGATATCGGATAGAGTACATTCCGACCAATTTGGATCAGCATTGACAACGAAAAGTTCATTGAAATACGCCTGAGCTTGTTGCTCTAAATTATTGTTTATAGCGTTATTAATTTCAATTTTTTCATCTATCATTTCCAAGTAGCGCGCAATTTTTTTCTGTACTTGCGGGTCATCTGGAATATCCACTTCTAAACCACTTATATCATTCTTGTTAACAGAACCAAAGACAGTGCCACTTTCTTTTCTTAATAAATGTGAAACATAATATTTCATCATATAAAATAAGAAATCTTGATTTCCGTTCTTCATTCTCAAAGAACATACTCCGCGTCCTAAACAAATATCCACAGGAGTAATATTAAGATCACCAACAGGAGCTCTAACACTCATTATGACGTCTCCGGCTTTGGCATGCTTTGTCATAACAGTCGTATATGTATCAAAAATAGGATACTTGTATCCGAAGGTTCTATTCCCCTGTAAGAAAGGATATCCACTTCCTACTTTGTTGTAATATGTAGATTTAGGTGATTGCCCCATTGTGATATCTACAATTTCCTTCAGTTTATATTTCATACCCAATAGCCCCCAACTTTTTGCGGATCTCTTCTTCCAGTTCGTGAGATTTTGCAAACATCTCAGATAACTCAGAGGTAAGACGAGCCATTTTTTCTTCAAATGGTTCACCATCGTCTTCAACTTCTTCAATGCCTACATATCTACCTGGTGTAAGGATATAATCTTGTTTTGCGATTTCTTGAAGATCTGCTATAGCACAAAATCCTTTAACTTCTTCAAGTGTTCCGTTTTGGAATTGTTCAAATATATCGGCGAGCTTTTGAATATCTTCATCGCTAAAATCTCTATGCTTACGATCTACCATATGCCCCATCTTACGGGCATCTATGAATAGAGTTTTGCCTTTTTGTGTCTTGTTTTTAGAAATAAACCAAAGGGTTACAGGAATTGTAACGCTATAGAATAGTTGTGTCGGTAAAGCTACAATGCCTTCTACAAGATCGGCTTCTATAATATTTTTCCTTATTTCGCCTTCACCACTAGTTTGAGATGATAATGCACCGTTTGCTAGCACTAGACCGATTTTTCCATTAGGCGCTAAATGATGGATCATATGCTGAATCCAAGCGTAGTTAGCATTACCTGCTGGAGGTATTCCGTATTTCCATCGGACATCATCTTTTAATTTTTCTTGACCCCAACTTGAAAGATTGAATGGGGGATTGGCCATTATAAAGTCAGCTTTTAGTGTTGGATGTAAATCATTAAAGAATGTATCAGCATGATATGGGCCAAAGTTTGCATCAATACCTCGAATTGCCATATTCATCTTGGCCATTTTCCAAGTATCCGCATTTGACTCTTGACCATATACTGCAATCTCTCCACGTTTCCCACTATGTGCTTGAATAAATTTGGCACTTTGTACAAACATACCACCAGAACCGCAACAAGGATCTGTTGCCGTGTCTAATTTGATACAACATAACGGCAGCCTATTTCTACCCCTTAACGATGAACACCCCCGTGTGCATTTTTGCACACCCCTCATAACGATGCCGTATGCACCGTTACGGAGTAAGGTATTTGATTTTATCGCTGCCTGTGCGTACATTGCGTTCTCCTCGTGAAACTACAAATCTGCCTGCTATGACATCGTTGCCTTAATAGCGCCTGCGCTGTGGATTCTCACAACACGATTATCATCAGTTTCTGATATGTGCTTGAGTTGCTCCACAAACGGTCTAACAAACTCCGGTCTACGTTTTCCGAGAACCCGGAATATTTCCGGTGCTTCCATTCGCACTTTGTCATCCGTATCATGTAGCAATTTCTCAAACACCGACATATGATTCTCATAAATGTCGGGAGTGTTTGTGGCGATATTTTCCGATGCCCAAATAAAACTCAAGCGTACCTTGGCTTCCTCATCGGATGCAAAACGGAACAAGTCCATCCAATACGGCTCTATCACACTGTATTTGCCGCGACCGATTCTTCCGAGAGCATTAACCGCTCTTTCCCTTAAAAGAGGCTCTGTGCTATCGCAGAAGGAAACAATCGCCGGAACTGCATCCTGCACTTTCAGAGGATATTCCATCCCCATCTCACCAAGCAGCCATAATGCCTTCGCCTGTATCTTTACGGATTCATGTGCAAGGAGAGAAGAAACATATGGTATGTTCTCTGCCCACTTGTCCCTGTTCTTCGTCAGTATTCCAAGTTCTTTGTAAAGTTCCGATTCGCTCAATCAATCATCTCCTCAGGCTATTTTATTGAAACTGTCCACGTATCCCCATCGACCAGGTACTGAAATTCCGTCAGCGCCGGATCGTTTATTACACGCATCAAGTCCTCAAAATCATCGACCGTGTTTATCTCCGACAGGCGATTGCTTTCTACCCATTCCATCTGCCCCTCATCGGAAGACACGGCCGTCCCGCTATATTCGGTAGCCTTAAACAGAAGAACAACATACCGTCCGTCCTTAATTGGAAATTGCTTCACGCCTACAAGCTGAGGATTCTTTATGTCCAGTCCCGTTTCTTCTTTCATCTCACGAATCACCGCGTCAACGAAAGATTCCCCCGGTTCCACGTGACCGCCCGGAAGCGTATACCCCTGCCAGTCATTTTTTATTCTGTTCTGAAGGAGCATTTTGTCTCCATCCGTGATGAGACATAATACCGTCAATTCGACATTTTCTGTTCTGCTCATTTTCTCTTCCGACTTTCCTTATAAGTCACACACCATAATATATTCTTCGGCATTCTCATCCACGGTCTTGAACCCGACATTCTTATACATCTTCACGGCGTAGTTTACTTTCTGCAGCGCCAGGGATGCTCGTTCGTAGCCCTGCCATTTCAGCAGTTCGAGCATTTTCACCATAAGCTGTGAGCCGATGCCCTGACCGCGATATTCCTTGTAAAGTGAGATGGCGAAGGACGGCGTATCGTCATCCACATGACCGTAATCATCCATGATCCTCGTCCAGACCGCTCCGACCACCTTGCCGCCGAAATCAGCCACCAGGCAGTTATCACCTTTCCGGATACCGAACTCATCCGTGTACACACGAAGTTCCGGCTTCTCGATGATGTCCCTCGCAGGCGGCTCCGCTCCCTTCGGTATAAAGATTGCTTCATACAAGAAGTCCTTCAGCAGATCGGTTTCACCTTTACGAAGGCTGCGGATTACATATTTTTTATGCTTGTCGCTCGTCATGTGGGAGATATGCTCGTTACGCACCCTGCCCAGCATTTCAAGCATCTGTCTGCCAATCGGCTCCGGCTCGTTATCATTGCCGCCGCATATCAGTTCCAGTGTATCTGGCGTCCAAATGTACCCGTGCGCCTTGTTGTAGAGGTATTGCTGGAATTCTTCGTATTCTTTTTCTTTCAGTTGCTTCATATATACATCCTTTATGATTCCGGCATTGGAATTGCCTTTAATGCCTCATCAATTTTTATCGCCTGCACAGGAACATATTCACCATTGAGCCGAACGCCTCCGCCAGTCAATGAGAACAATTCCCTTGACGTGTTCAAGTCCAGGCGTAGATTTTCATTTGAAAGTAACTGATCCAGACCGGCAGCCACCTTTTCCGAAAGAAACTTCTCAGCTTCCTTCTGCCGTTCAATACACAGTTCTTCCGATTCACAGTCTTTCCTGATTCGAGCGTTACTGATTATCCGGATTTCATTTACCACGCCAAGCATATGATAGACCAGTCTCATCATATGGGCTTTGGCTTCCTCTTCATCCATTTCGAAGTAAAACTGTTCAAATGCCTTATCAATTTGCGAAGAAACATCTGCAAGCCGTCTATCTGGCTCAGCTTGTTTTTTAACAGCTGTTTTTGCTGTTGTTGTGGTCTTTTGCTCCTTTTTCCCACTGACAGCATTTTTTATTCCGCGACCTTTTTCTTTAACCCAAGGCCATGCCGTGTTTTTCCACCAAGGAGATATAACCTCCCGAAACAGCAAGATGCCTCCGGCTACGATGGCCGCACCCAGAGCTTCTCCGACTTGCTGTGCAAACTCTTCCTGCTCCGGTGTTAATTGAACGCGCCGTTCTTCATAAGGATGTGGATCATAATCATCACTCCGTAAATCGTCAACATCGTACTCTTCCCACTCGATGATGTCGGGATTCTGATTGTTCTCGTCCCGCGTCAATCCTCTCACGCGGTCTGGATTATCCTTGGAACGAATGAGATGATCTCCATCTTTTACAATTGGCTTATATACTTTCTCACCCATTCTGTATCTTCTCCCTCAAACAAGACAAATTATAAGTATTTCTTGAACGCTTTCTTCATCTTGAGCATGACATCAATCAGCCAATCAAACTGTGCGTTCCATTGATTCTTATCACCAAAGGTTACGCTCTTCTCGATAACGATACGGCTTGCCTTACGCTCCGGCAGTTCCCGCCAGTCGAAGGTCAGACTGGCATCGGCTTCAATTGCATCCTTATTATCGAAGAGGGAGTGGAACAGGTCCTTATCCTCGCTGATATACAGTTCCACATCCAGTTCGTTCCGCTTTTGAATCTGCGACACGGCGATGTGACAGGCTGAAGAACCCACGCTGAAGTTCATCCAATGATCCATAGACGGCTTCCTGCGATTGAAGTTCTTTGCAAACTGTGCATTTTGGAAAGCATAGTCCTGGAACGCCACCCAATAATCATATCTCTGCTGCTGAGTCTCGTTTGCAGACTCACTCTTTTTTACTTCCTTTGTCCAGTCGTTCGGCTTTTCAATAACCTCAAACTTCACGGCAGGCTCGGATGTACCGATGCGATACAGTTTTATCTCACAGAGGAAGAATCCAATTTTCTCATCGGTATGGTTGTTCAGCCATTCGATGGCAGCCTTGTGTTCCTCACGAGCGTGTTTCACCACCCAAATAATCACATCCGCAGATTTGCCGGACGCATAGGTTATCAGCTTTCCGAGGTGGTCGTGGTTGGTATCCTCCAGCTGATTTTCGATGATGATTTTCCGATCTGTTCCCGTCTCGGACGCAAAGATATCGACATTGAAATCGCCCACGGAAGACTCCGTTTCGTCAACGGTAATATCAAGCCCCACCGCATCCGCAAGTAGAGCAATGTTATCATCCTGTGATAGCCACGGAGTAAAGTCCAGAGCTTCATGCGGCCACACCGTCCGCAGGTCTTTTATTTCTTCAAGTCTGCTCAAATTCACCATTGCGTCATTCCTCCCCGCGTTTTACATAGGTCAACTCAACATCGTATCCCAGCTTTTCCATCAGCTGGAGAAAAGTCTTATTGACGATTTTTTCGTTATTCCTTATGAGCCGACTAACATACGGTGCCGAAGTCCCTATTTCTTCTGCAAGTTTTGCCTGGGTAACATCGCCCTCTATACATTTCACTTTTACATCGACTTCTACGTTATTCTTCAGCATCTCGACTCTCCTTTGCTGTAGTGACATATATTGCACTCACGCTACAATTTATTGTATCACAGATTTATGAATTTTTCTACCCCTTAACGAAAAAAGACACCCGACCGTAGCCGAGTGCCTTAAGCGTCTGTATTCAGTTATGCCAGTATCTCCGTGCCGTCCCGGAAGGTGACCTTGATTTCCTTGTTCCTGCCCACCGTGACGAACTCGACCATGCCGCCCCAAAGGCTGCCGTCAAACTCGCTGATGGTGCGGTCCTGCACTTTCAGTACCTTGATGAAGTCCGCCAGCCGTTCGCTCTGTGCTTCTTTGGCGGAGATGGCGGCTACCACCTTATCGTACCGAGCCTTCGCCGTATCGTACCGCTGGACAAGTCCATCGTAGCGTTTCTGGTACTCATCCTGATCCTGTGCGACACGGGCATTCTCCGCCACGATGTTCTGCGTCATTTCCACCAGCACCACCATCTCTTCCTCCAGCCTGCCCTTTTCTTCCTGCAGGGAATCGGTGACACAGAGTGTTTTGCGGATGATCTCTGCATTGGCAATGATCTCTTTTTTCTCCGTCACGAGTTGGTTGTATGCCGACACAAACGCCTCCTTAACCTCGTCCTCCGTAACATGGGGAGTCTGGCACTTCTCACCGTTGTACTTGCGGTTGCAGCGGTAGATGACCTTGCGGTAGCAGTCTGTGGAATGCCAGACCTTCGAGCCGAACCATCCGCCGCAGTCGGCACATTTGATCTTGTTTGAGAAAATGCTCACGCCGCTGTATCGTGAACCGCCCTTCGTGCGCTTGGCAAGCTCCGCCTGCACCAAGTCGAACACCGCCGGGCTGATGATTGCCTCGTGGTTGCCCTCCACATAGTATTGCGGAACTTCGCCCTCGTTCTTCTTCATCTTTTTCTGAAGGAAGTCCACCGTGAACTCCTTCTGCAAAAGGGCATCGCCCTTGTATTTCTCGTTCGAGAGCATCCGGCGCACCGTCTGTTGGTTCCACACGTCCTTGCCTGCAGGTGTCTTGATGCCCCGGCTCGTAAGTTCCGCGGCGATGGAGTGCGGCGTCATGCCCTCAAGGAACAGGTGGAAGATCAGACGCACGGTTTCTGCCTGCTCGGGATTGACCACAATCTTGCCGGTTTCTTTATCCTTCTCCAGCCCAAGGAAGCGACTGTAGGCAAAGCTGACCTTTCCGTCTGCCATGCGCTTGCGCTGCCCCCAGGTGACGTTTTCGGAAATGGAGCGGCTTTCTTCCTGCGCAAGGCTCGACATAATGGTGATGAGCAGTTCGCCCTTGGAATCCAGCGTCCATATGTTTTCTTTCTCGAAATAAATCTCAATGCCCTCATCCTTCAGCTTCCGCACCGTGGTAAGGCTGTCTACCGTATTCCTTGCGAAACGGCTCACGCTCTTGGTAACAATGAGATCGATTTTCCCTGCAAGGGCATCGGCAATCATTGTTTTGAAGCCCTCGCGCTTTTTGGTGTTCGTTGCCGAGATTCCTTCGTCCGTGTATATGGCAACGAACTCCCAATCGTCCCGGCTCTTAATGTAGTTGGTGTAGTAATCGACCTGTGCCTCGTAGCTCGTGGTCTGGTCTTCGTGGTCGGTCGAAACGCGGGCATATCCGGCAACGCGGCGCTTCTTCGTACTGTTGATCGGCGTGGCCGTGTACCGGCTGATGGTAGCTGGAATTGCCGTTACTTTTCTTTGCGCCATGCTTTACCACGCTCCTTCCGTAATTGTTTCATGTGTTCGCTCATCTGCTGCCGTACCTCCGGCGTATACCTACCCTTGATGGATTCCTTAAACTTGGCTCTCTGCTCATCCGTCCAAGGTCTGCCGACCCGTTTCGGCTGCTCCCATGTGCGGCTGACCGTCCTGCCGTCCTTGAAATGGAAAACCATCTCCGTAGCGGAAAGCACATCAATGTGGTCTATCCGCTTTTCAAACTCACCATCGTCATATTCAGCAATGCCGAGCGTCTCCGCTATGAATGGTTTCAACACATCCTCTCGCAGACCGACCGTTTCGCATCCGTCCCGCTCAGCGCACCGCCAGTAGTAGGCTTTGCCGCTTTCCGATGTAGAAGACGGCTGCGTGGCTCTGCGGAAATTGCACCCGCACCCCACGCACTTTATCTTGCCCGTCATGACGGAGGAACCTTTGCAGTTCGGTCTTTTCCTGCGTTTCTCTGATGTTTTCGCTCTGTACTCCGCAGTCCAGCAGTCCTTGTGTCCTGTGTTCGGGCAGTCCTTAGTAATGACCTCGCCGTTCTTCAGATGGAACTCAAGCATCCCGCGTTCCGGCACGTTGATGAAATCCACTCTATCATGGAACGCATCCTCATCGAACTCATCCAGGCCGAGGACGGCGGCGCAGGCTTTCTTGAGGTTCTCGTGGTTTATGCTGCCGCCGACGGGACACCGACCGCCTTTTTTCTTCCTCGAACCGCAGACCCAAAACTCCATGAAGCCCCGGTCAGTACGCTTGTTGTGCATATAGCTTTGACCGCAGTGCGGGCATTTCAGCATTCCCGAAAAGCAGGTAAGGTTCAGGCTCTTGTTCGCCCTCGGTCCCAGTTCCTTGCGCCGTGCGATCTCCTCCTGCACATAATCGAAGGTCGCTTTGTCGATGATGGCGGGATGTGTGTCCTCCACATAGTACTGCGGTAGCTGTCCCTTGTTCTTTTTCCGCTGCTTTGAAATGGGATCGGAAATGAACTCTTTCTGCAGGAGAAGGTTTCCCGTGTAGGTCACGTTTGTGAGAACCACCTTGATGTTGGAATCCACCCAACGGCATCCTTCTCTTGTTGTGATGCCCTCGGTGGCGAACTCCCGCTCCGTTTCCAGCCTTGATTTTCCGTCCAGGAAGTTCTGGAAAATCCGTCTCACGACCTCCGCTTCCTCCGGCACGATGACCAGTTCATCGCCTTCCCAGCGATAGCCGTATACCCGGAAGTGTCCGTTCGGTATCCCTTTCTCGAAACGCTTTCTGATGCCCCATTTGCAGTTCTCCGAAAGGCTGCGGCTTTCTTCCTGTGCGAAAGATGCGAGGATGGTCAGCATCAACTCGCCGTCACCGCTCATGGAATTGATGTGTTCTTTCTCGAACCGCACCTCCACGCCGATATCCTTCAAGTGCCGCACCGTCTCCAGCAGGTCCACCGTGTTCCTGGCGAACCGTTGGATTGATTTCGTAAGGATGATGTCGATCTCGCCGTTGTCGGCGGCTTCGATCATACGCTTGAATTCATCGCGCTTGGCTATGCCAGTGCCGCTGATCCCATCGTCCGCGAACACGCCTGCGTACTGCCAGTCAGGATTCTTTTGTATCAGGGAACTGTAGTAGCTAATCTGTGCGGAGAGGGAATGGTTCATGCGTTCCGATTCCATCGAGATGCGAGCATAGGCAGCGACTTTTTTCTTCGTTTTTATGGTCGGCACTGCCTGTTCGACCCTTGTGATTTTTGCCATGAAATCACTCCTTTCCGACACTATACATCACTCTTTATGCCCCGGAAGTCAACGATATATCCGAGAATAATGTGCCGAAAACAGGCTTATATTTCTCAAGGAAAATTGTATCAATCTGACGATACTCCTCCTCGGAAATGATGCCTTCTTCGAGCATCTTCCTGGCAAGGTGCATGGTGGTCTGATAGAGCTTTTCGTTGCGGAAGTCTTCTTTACTCATCGCCGTCACCACCTTTGAAACGGTCGGCGATGTAGCATTCATGGCTGCAATACTTCCTGCGCCTGTCCCCGTAAATGTGGAACTCCTTACCGCAGTGCGGGCATCTGAAATCGTAGACCGCCTTACGCTTCACTTGGTCGAGATGGCTGTTCCACCACTCGTTACGGCACTTGTCGCAGCAGAAGCGCTTTTTCTTCTGCTTGGCGATCTGTTGAATCTCCCGACCGCAGTTCTCGCAGGCTGTTGTTTCGCCGGTGAGTGTAACGGAAGGCTCGATTGCAGCGTTCCCGTTGATATCGTTCCTGCGGCAGAAAGACTTTACTGTGTTCAGAGATATGCCAAGCGTCTGGGCAATCTTGCCGTAGCCGTTGCCTGCGGCGCGGAGTTTGATGATCTGCGATTTTTGATTGTCAGTCATAATCCTTCGGCTCCTTCCGAGGGATGCGTCTTGTGGTATCTCCCTCACTCACTACCGAAAAATTCAACCCCCACCGTTACGGCATAAAAAAGCGGCCTGCAGGCTCTCCGAAGAGACACCCACAGGCCATACCTGTTCCGAATAATCCTTTATTTTCAACGGTTGGAACACGAGGAACACGAAAAATCATATTACAACATAAATTTCGTGAACGAAAATAGGGTATATAAAAAATGTGTATTATATACGGAGAGATAGAAATTTGCTGTTCCTATGTGTTCTCGTGTTCCGATTAAATCCTCGTGGCGAAGTCGAGACTGATCCATCCCGCGCCGCTCTTCAATCGTCCCCATCCTGCGGTCGAGCCTTTGCCGGACTTGACCTCCACGATGGTGTAAACGCCCACGGGGATGAACTGCGTCCTGTCATAATCCGTTCCAGGCCCTTTGCGGATATTAAGGTCGGTGATGGTGATCCGCACGAGGAACGGAACATCCGGCGTGACGGGAGTAGTTGTTTTCGGTGTGTAGATGTTTACACCTTTTACATCAAACACACTATATCCCGGATTGGCATCAGCGCACTTTTTGGCGTTCTCCAAACTCTTGTACGCGCCTTTCTGCGTCTTGGAATCAGCCCAGGTCTTACGGACGCGGTACCAGGCAATAGCCGTCTCGCTCTCTTTTACATCGAACTGCGTAAGGTTCCACCGCTCGATGATCGAGCAGAGGTTCTGTACATAGGTAAGACTCGTGGCATAGCCGCCGTCCTTGATGATCTGCACGGCTTTCTTATAGTCGGTGCAACTTTTCAAACCGTCATAGCGGAGTTTACTGCCGTTCTTCGCTCCGAGGAGATACGCACTGTGGTCGGCGATGGAGTCCTCCACGCACGTATACTTGCGGAAGTCCGCCGTAATTGTCTCGTAGCTGCCGTCCGTATGCTGCTCCTTCGTCTGCTTGGTGTACTTGCTTTTGCCGTCCCAGGTCGAACCGCTCCAGGTGTTGCCGGAGAGTGAGCATTTCATGCCGAACACGTTATTGGCGTTCTGCGCCAGTTCCGACTTGCCGTAGCCGGATTCGAGGATGAACTGCGCCATCGAAACCGATGCGAGGATGCCCGTTTTCTTCTGGTCTGCCGTAAACAATGCTCCCACACTCTTTACAACATCCGACTCTGAAAGAGAAGAAAAGGCAGAAGCCTGTGTTCCCTGTGTAGTAGTGGAACCATCGGTACCCCCGGTACCACTGCCGAGAACCGCCGTGACCTTTTCCGCAAGATCGCCCATCCTGGCATACATCCAGTTGCCGGGACAGCTTTTGTTTGCGAACCACCGGTGGACGGTCAGGATCATCTCGCCGGACTTCGGTTCATAGGCGAGAGTCTTATCCTTATCGCCGAGCCACAGGAGCTTCGTCTTGCCGTTACGCTTGCAAATATCCACGCACAGTTTGATGAGCGTCTGATAAACGATGTCGCGGAACGCATATGGCTCCGTGGTATCGGATGCGCACTCGATGGTAATCGCCCGCTGGTCGTTGGCATTGGACGAGGAACACCATGAGCGGTTCTTCTCCTCCACATACATCCCGACACGGCCGTCCTTATCGATGCCGTAATTGCTGGATGCCTTTGTGGAGGTTTTTTCAAACCACTCCCCAAGCCCCTCTGCCGTACACTGACCGACCACGCAGTGGGGAGTAATGCGGTCAATGGAATGCGTCCGCTGCCCGGAATGATTCGGGCTGAGTTTGGTATAAGCCACCATAGGGCTGTTCGTGTAAGCCATTACTCGTCACCGTCCTTTCCATCTGTTTCGCGGTCGTGGAGCTGCTCCAGCACCGCTTTCAGCTTTTCCGGGATAGGCAGTCCAAGATGTGCAGCATTCTCAGTAAGGCTCACGCCTTCGTTGGAGATGTAAAAGAAAATGACCGCCGTGCGCAGGACGCTGCCCGTGCCGATGACCTGCACATCGAGGATGTTTGCAATCCCCACGAGCAGAAAAATAAGCACCTTGCGGCAGATACCCTTGAAGCCGACCTCACTGGAGAGCTTCTTGTCAGCCACAGCACACATAACGCCTGTGATGTAGTCGATTGCTACGAACGCCACAAGTGCAATGAGCAGGCCGTCACAGCCGCCGAGGAAGTAACCGAGCCACCCTCCGATTGCTGCGAAGATTACCTGAATGGTGTTCCAGAATTCTTTCATGAGATATGTCCTCCTTTGCGTTTTGGTATGAAAAAAGCGACCGCCCGTAAGCAATCGCCGTTTTCCGAAAGATAGTGTGTCGTATTGTGTTATATTGTCAGACCTGTTTCGGCAGCCACTCCCACAGCCGCAAATCCTCCTGCCCAAGGGACCACATACACATCCCTCGGAGCTTCCACCGATAAGCCGCCTCATTCGCCCAATAGACGAGGGAGTCCACGTCCTGGTAGTAGAGGATGGAAAAGCCGTCCGCATCTCCGAGGAACAGCCTCGATATCCAGATGTTGATATCCACAGGAATGACCGTAGCCTGATAGTCGTTCCCACAGGAAAGCGAGGTCATATCATCCGAATGGAAAAAGTCGTAATCCATCGAAATGTCCTCGCTCCTGGTGGATGATTCCTCCACATCAGCCGTAAGCGTGAAGACCTGGAACTCGCTGTCCCATGTGCAGTTGCTCCTGCTGATACGGCCGTAGGATTTCTGCGTCCCGTCCGGCATCACCACATCGAACCGCTCATAAGGCTCGTATGTCCAGGCGTCCCCAAAGCGCATCAGTTCGCAGACCGTCCTGTTGTCGGAGCGGTACCCTGCGTAGCCGCCGGAGAAACCGCTGACCGTTGCCGTGAATCGCAGCGTATAGGACGAGCCGGAATAGACGCGCACCTTGTTCCCGCGGATACGCATCTCCACCGTGTACATATTCGGATCAGTCCGAAGGGCTGCGTTTGGCGTCCTTATTATCTCCTGGCTGTAGCTGCCAAGGAGCGTAGAGCCGTTATACAACTCCACTGCCTGACTGTCATAGTTCAGACAACAGAATAGGTTCCCGCAGAACACACCGGCCTTGCCGCTGCCGTTTGCCGGGAACGCCAGCCTTGCCCGGAGGTGGATGTCCGAGAAGCCGTTATACTTCCACGCAAGCTGACCGCTGCCGTCAAGCTGGGAGTAGACACGCTCCATCGAGTATTCCTCCGATCGCCACACCTCCCACGAGCCGGACAGCACCGTCCAGTAGTTTGTTTCAAGCACTCCGTAGTCACGGAAGTCCTCGTACCATACGAGCGCGGAATCCGGCTTTCTGCGGAGCATCTCAAGCGTCAGCCGGAAACCACGGTCGGGACCGACCCAATCGCCGTTCACGTCCTTGAACCGCCGTGGCGAGAAGGAATATATCGCTTCTCCTGCGGACGGCGCTTCAGAAAAGGATGAGCAGACACGGAAACCGTAAAACTGTACGCCCTTCACATCGACAGAAATCGACAGCGTATGCGTCCCCGCCGAAAGGCTCACGCCGCTTGCAAGCGCAGTCCAGAAGGTACTTCTCCAGTACGGCCACCACAGGCGGCTCTCCGTGAAGTGTGTAGTCGCTCCATCCAAAGAAACATAGATGCCGTTCTTGTCCCAGAATGGATAACAGAGCCGC
>OGRO01002627.1_pt1 | contig 13816 bp, 6 predicted proteins | sample 1553451 | NCBI WGS metagenome assembly OGRO01 (sample SAMEA2580021, study PRJEB22360) | human gut metagenome
CATGCCAGCGGCCACATCATCGAACAGATAGAACTTGTAAAGGAGATATTGAAGAACGGATATGCCTATGAAAGTGAAGGTTCCGTTTATTTCGATGTAGAAAAATACAACAAGGACCATCACTACGGCAAGCTCTCCGGACGCAACCTGGATGATGTTCTCAACACCACCCGCGAACTGGACGGACAGAGCGAGAAGCACAATCCCGCAGACTTTGCCCTCTGGAAATGTGCGCAACCGGAACACATCATGCGTTGGCCTTCCCCGTGGAGCGACGGCTTCCCCGGCTGGCACGCCGAATGTACAGCCATGGGAAAGAAATACTTGGGCGAGCACTTCGACATTCATGGTGGCGGTATGGACCTTATCTTCCCGCATCACGAATGCGAGATTGCACAATCCGTAGCTTCCCAAGGAGAAGATATGGTACATTATTGGATGCACAACAACATGCTGACCGTGAACGGACAGAAAATGGGTAAGTCTTACGGTAACTTCATCACATTGGAAGAGCTCTTCAAAGGCACACACCCCATGCTGGAGCAAGCCTACAGCCCAATGACCATCCGCTTCTTCACCCTGCAAGCCCACTACCGCAGTACGGTAGACTTCAGCAACGAAGCTCTGCAAGCCGCCGAAAAGGGATTGGCAAGACTGATGGATGCTGTACATGGACTGGACAAGATTACCCCTGCTGCAACCTCCACCATAGACGTGAAATCCCTGCGTGCCAAGTGTTACGAAGCCATGAATGATGACTTGAACTCACCGATTGTCATCGCCCACCTCTTCGACGGCGCCAAGATGGTAAACAATATCCTAGCTGGAAACGATTCCATCACAGCCGAAGACCTGAAAGAATTGAAGGAAACCTTCCACCTCTTCTGCTTCGACATCTTAGGATTACAAGAAGACAACGCCTCCAACGAAGAGCGTGAAGCTGCCTTCGGCAAGGTAGTGGACATGCTATTGGAAGAGCGTTCAAAGGCAAAAGCCAACAAAGATTGGGCTACATCCGACAAAATCCGCAATGAACTCACCGCGCTCGGTTTCGAGATTAAGGACGGTAAGGACGGAAGCGAATGGAAGCTGAATAAATAACGAAGGTATCATAACTCACCACAGAATCATACAGATTGGGGTAAGTTTTAGGCAGAAGAACAAAAGAACATATTTTTCTCTTGTTCTTCTGTTCTTTTAACTGAAAAATAAAATCTGTATAATCCTATGGTGATTGTGTATTTTGATACATCCCTGTTAGAATACGAATCCGAACCCGGCATACCACCCTACTTTCTTCGTCTGGTTGGACCAATTCAATTGTATCTCCACTGGTCCCAGAAAACTCTTGTACATATAGCCGATGCCTACCCCTGCCATATCAACCGATTCGGAAGAGTCAAGAATCTGATGAAACCTCCCGGAGTTTCGCCCATAACTGCCCATCACTGATATATACTGGTTTTTCAAGATACGCTGTCTGAGGTTCAGCCCTGCAACCAGCAATGCGGCTTGTGACAGTTCCGCACGGTTGATGCCCGTAAACGGTATCTGCTGTGGCATATAGCGCCCCGGTATGGTCCCCCCCCACCATATTGATGATGGCAAAAGGATAATTATCGCTTCCGGACAATACGCGTCCATAAAACGAAGGAGTGACAGTGAGCTTACTCGACGGAGAGAAACATCCCTGCCAACGGGCATCGAAAACAGAAATAGGATTGTTGTCCTTATACTGGAAGAAGTTATCCGTATAGAGATGATAGGATACCGCCCACGACATACCTTTTGTAGGGGCGCTCCTCTCATTCAAGTTGTTGAACACAAGTCCGGCAAAGTAACTGAATAAGGACGAATTCTCAAACAGTGCCGAAGCCAACGGGTCGAGCGACAGCAAATCATGATAGTGGTAGTAATCAAAGTCAATGCCCAAACTGACCTGGATATTGTTCCAGTCCTTCGCCGCCCCCATACGGACCAGCTGATGTGTAAAAGTCAAATCCAGCGCCCGTTTGCCTTCATTATAAATATTCATATCTTTATAGTCGAACTGATAGGCAAGTCCTGCCTGCCATCCACCGTCCCATTGATAACCATATCCAAGTCGTGCCAGTGTACGCTTGCCCAGACGGGCGGTGAGGCTGACCAGCGACTCCCGCTGCCGGCCGAAATAGAAGTCCGTATTTGCCTGCAACGCCGCCAGTTCTTCCGTATCAAAACGAAAACCGACATTCAACTTGTTCTCCCGTACAGCAGGGACGGCTATTTGGGAATCAACGGGAATCTCCCTATCAACAGCCGCGCCAGGCAAGCGGAAAGGTCCCGGACGGCGAGGCTGATAATCTTCTGCAAGTCCCAGCTTCCGTTTCAGGGCAAGCAGTCCGTCCCAACTGTCCATGGCAGCACGCTCTCCCCGCACCATCAAAGTGTCGATGGCCTCTTTGGTGAAACTTGCAGCCGAATAGCCGGTGACATCCACCTTTATCAATACGTCGGTATTACGCAGATTCTCACGGTATTTCTTCTCTCCTTGCAGATTGATGATTTGCCCGAAGATGTCTTTCACCGATTTCAGCTCGGAAGCCTTAAGCAGCGGACTCTGCACATCCACCCCGATAATGTAGTCGGCCCCCATGGCAAGCGCCACATCTACCGGATAGTTATTCACCATTCCACCGTCCACCAACACCATTCCATCCAGGTCTACCGGAGCAAACACACCGGGAATGGACATGCTGGAACGCATGGCAGTAGCCAGTATTCCCTCATGGAACACTACTTCGCTGCCATTCACCAGATTTTCCGACACGCAGGCAAACGGAATAGGCAGACGGCTAAAATCCACAGAATCCTGGTAACCTTCTGTCAATGTGGAGAACAAACGTGCCAGGTTCTTCCCTTTTATGATACCCGCATCCGAAACAGCGGCAGATTTCAAAGAAAACGGAATGGAGAGTACATAGCGCTCCGACTTCAACCGGTCATCCAGCAACACATCCTTAGGATTGGGGGCATCCGAGAGCAAGAATTTCCAGTTCTGGGCATTCACCATACTGTCCAATTGCTGTGGGGTATATCCGATAGAATACAAACCGCCCACAATGGCCCCCATACTAGTGCCCACCACATAATCTATAGGGATACCCGCTTCTTCAATTACTTTCAGAGCACCGATATGCGCCGTCCCTTTGGCGCCACCCCCACTGAGTACGACAGCCACTTTCGGACGCCCGGACGCCCAAAGGACCATCGGCAAAAACAACAAACAAGCCCATAGTCTATACTTCATCTCCATCATTTACTTAATACGTATTGGTAATTTATTCCACTCTGAATCAAACAACCCGCTCCGACAAATAGTTCACTATCAGTCGAAGCGGGTCGCAAAAAACGTTCAAGCAATTTATGGAGGATTATCTATAACCCATTTCCAATCAATAAGGTATCATATCCTTCAAGATACCTTCCTTATACCAAGGATCATCAATCTCTTTCAACACTTTGCCCATCTCTGCGCAAAGGTCTTTTACGACTTCTTGGTTTTCTTCCAAAGAAAGGTTATTCATCTGATACGGGTCCTTTTCATCGTCAAACAACAAACTTTTGACCAGCTTATGGTTTTCGCGGTCAATGTAGAGCGCCAGCGTGTAGCGCGCCGATTTAAAGCCGCGCGACGAAGGGAAGTAGGAACGGACCATACCTTCCGCATCCTTCTCACCGTCCAGGTTCTGGATGTAGAGAGCGCCGGTGGGACGTACAATATCCGCCTTTTCATCGAAGAAAAGCGGTGCATAGTTGCGTCCCTGCACCTCGGCCGGAATGGAGTCGGCAAGACCGGCAAGCCCCAACAAGGTAGGCATGATGTCCGGCGAGGAAAGCATCAAGTCGTCCACGCGGGGCTTAATCTTATCGGGAAAACGCACCAGGAAAGGAACGTTCATGGACTCGGAGTACGGGGAATTCTTCGGGTCTTCCGTATGCTGGCTACACATGGTCTCTCCATGGTCGGAGGCAAACACGACAATGGTATTCTTGTCCAGTCCGAGTTCCTTCAAGGCATCGAGTATCTGACCGAAAGCACGGTCGACACCCGTCACAGAAGCAAAGTAGTAGCATGCACTCTCTGCCTTGAGCATCTTGGAGTCGGCATTCGGACGGACGAGCAAGCTGTCCAGAGGCTGGTTTTTATAGAGATTGAAATCTTCCTCCATACAGTCGTCCAAAGAACGGTACGGACTATGGGGAGGATTCATGCCTACCATAATGAAGAAAGGTTTCTTCGGGTCGCGTACATTCCCCTCGTTCTTCAGATAAGACACCACCTTGCCCGATTCGTGTAACGGTGACCACTCGCGCGGGTCGTGGCGACGGCCTTCCGTATCCCAGTAATGCGGATTCTTGTGTTCGTCAAAGGTACCGTAAGAATACCAGTAATTGAACCCATGACGACGTTCTTTCGGCGTATAGGCATCCCATGCAGGTACACGGTCTTCCACATACTGTCCGGGACGTTCGGGGTCGTTGGGGGTAGGAAAGTCGGCATGCAGTTTGCCAAAGTAGGCACAGTCATATCCGGCATTGCAGAAAACATCACTCACACACACAGCATCCTCACGCAGAGAGCTGATGGGACGGCTCGAATTGCAATTCAATGGAATACCACTCTTATTAGGATACATTCCCGTCAACAGAGAACCACGGTGGGGACTGCTCAACGGGCAGTTGCTCATGGCAGATGTCAATACCACCGACTCCCGGGCAAAATCATTCAAGCGTGGGGTATGCACCGGGTCATTCCGAAAGTTCACTTTCTCGCGAAAACCTTCCTGGCCCCAGAACTCCATCGCCTGGTTACGGTATTGGTCGGGAAAAACGTAAATGACATTCGGCTGGACGGATTGTTCCGCCTGCGGGGCTTTACAGCCCTGCAAGGCGAACAAACCTAAACCACCTAACAAAATATTTAATTGAGTTTTCATTTTTCCAAGTCTCTTTTACGCATCAATCCTTCCAGGAAGTAATAGTCGGCATAATTCAGCGGTACATCAATCTCCGCACCGTGAGGAATACTGCCCACAGAGTGCATCAGGATGAAGTTGCCGTTGGTACCCACCTTGGCACGGTAGGAAGGAGAAGCGAGGCTTTCCATAATCCGGTCGGCGGTTTCCTTGTATCCCTTATCCGGCAGATAAGTACTCAGCTCGTAAAGGGCGGACGCCGTGCAGGCAGCTGCCGAAGCATCGCGAGGTTCATTCGGGATATTGGGAGCATCGAAATCCCAGTAGGGAACCAAGTCTTCCGGAAGATTCTTGTTGTTGAAGATAAAGTTGTAGACCTTTTCAGCCTGTTCCAGGTATTTGGCATCGTGTGTATAGCGATAGCACATGGTATAGCCGTACAAGGCCCACGCTTGTCCACGTGCCCAAGCAGACTCGTCGGCATAGCCTTGTGCAGTCTGTCTCTTACGGACTTCACCGGTTTCGGGGTCATAATCCACCACATGATAGCAGCTGTTGTCCTCACGGAAATGGTTAGCCATAGTCGTATCGGCGTGCTTCCAGGCTATGTTATAGAAAGTGGAGTCGCCGGACAGCTTGGAAGCTTCGAACAGCAGTTCGAGGTTCATCATATTATCAATGATAACGGGACATTTCCAGCCACGTTCAGCCTGCCACCCCTTGTCTGCATCCCATGACTGAAGTACGCCTGCTGCAGGGCGGAAACGGGTAGACAATGATTTGGCTGTCTGTATGATGACCGGCTTGTACTCCTCCTTACCCGCAAAACGGTATCCGTTCAGGTAGCTGCTGCCAATCATAAAGCCCACATCATGGTGCCAGGTAAGGTATTGTACCGAATCCAAATCCTCGGTATACTTCTCTGCCAGCGGCAGCCACTTCTGGTCACCGGTCAACTCGTACATATGCCAGATATTACCGGGGAAGAAGCCGGAACACCAATCGTCGATAGGTACATAGACAATGTTCCCATCCTTATCAATGGTACGGGGATTAAGGATTTTACCGGATTTTTCGATAATGTCTGTCTGAATTGTCTCCTGAGCCACAGCATTATCAATGTTTTCTTGGATAAAGTTGCTTTCAGCCTGCTTTTGCCCTGCGCAACCTGCCAATACAAGGAGGGAGATTCCCAATGTAGTGAGGACTGTTTTCATAATAAGGGATTTATTTATTAAGAGTTTATGATTTTTCCTGCTGCAAAAGTAGAGCAAGTGTACAGATTTGACCCACCTAAATAATTCAATTAATGGCTAAAATCGTTACTTTTGCGTCCGGAAGCACATATTTTCCACCCATTAATCATTAATCACTAAACATTAATCATTACTCCCCATGACCGCACAAGAGTTTTTTAAGAACGACCGCTTCGCCACGAATGCAGGTGTAGAACTGATAGAAATAAAGGAAGGATACAGCAAGGCACGCCTGGTTATCACGGCAGAGCATCTCAATGCAGGAGGCCGTACGCAAGGAGGGGCCATCTTCACCCTTGCCGACCTGGCACTGGCAGCAGCAGCCAACTCCCACGGAACATTGGCCTTCTCTCTTTCGTCCAATATCACCTTCCTGCGCAGCAGCGGACCGGGCGATGTACTGTATGCCGAAGCACGCGAACGCTACATCGGCCGCACCACCGGATATTACCAGATCGACGTCACCAACCAGGAGGGAAAACTGATTGCCACTTTCGAATCCAGTGTATTTAGAAAAGGGGATAACATCACTTTTTCCTTACCACAGACGTCATCGGATAGCGGTTGCCCCGGACACTCTTGAAGAATGCCTTGGCCGAACCGAAATTCAAATACATGTCCAAGCGAATGGGAAGGTGGTTCTTATCATCGGATACGAAGAAGGTGATGACCTCCTTCTCCTTACCTTTCTTGTACTCTACGAAAGAGAATACCAAGCAGCGGTAAACGGTGTCGTTATTCGCCTTGACCTCCTCCTTGCCGCGGTAAATCAACGTCTGCTCTTCCACCCTGCGTCCCGTGGCCATGGGAAAGAGTATCTTCTGCCCTACCTTGTAGTCTTTAGGGTCATAAGAGCGCGCCTGCGCCAAAATGCTCAACATATCGAAGATACAGCGACTATCACTGTATTCCATCTCCTGAGCCTCACGCACGGGATTGTGCCAGGTGCGTCTCTGCTTTACATTCGCCAGTCCGTCCGAGTAGGAGAACCAAGCCTCGTCCACCGTATGGCGGCTTCCCTCCTCCGCCGCTTTACGGAAGTAGAGCGGCTCCAACCTATCGCTGACATAACAAGTCAACGTATCACGCATCTTGAAGAAAAAATCGGTCTTTTTACTGCCTACACAAAGCAAGTTAAAGCGAAATGCAGGCTCGGAATGGTAAGTCGTGGCATTGGTAGTGAGGCTTGCCAGACCCACCTTCTTCCAAATGAACTTCCAATTGAAATATAAATCGTACATGACATGCTCGCCCGACTGGAAAGCTTCATTCTTTGCAGTACATTGGGCCTGAACAGACTGGGAGGTTCCCAAACAGACCGCTCCCACCATTAATAGAATGAACAATTGCTTCCGCCTAATAGCTATGGCCTCTACCACTGTTGCGGCTGCTATTGCCACTGCGGTTATTTTTGTTCCTGTTTTGCTTTTTCTTGTCTTCATCTGGTTTTTGTTTTTTTAGTTCGTCCGGCTTCTGCCTATCCAGGGACTTGGCCTTAATATCCCATTCCTGGGTCAAATCAAAGTTCGCTTTAAGCTCCAGAACCATCGGATAATAGTAAACCATTTCAGGCTGGCGCTTCTCGGCATAGTTTCCCGTATCCCAGACGCCATTCCCATTCGTATCATTTATCAGCCGCGCTCCATATTTGCCCGGATTGAGGAAATAGAAATCGGCTTTCCCATCCACCACCGGCACCGTGCGCAGCACTTTGTCCTGACCGTCCAGTAGTTCCACAAAAGCCAGAGAGTCCGCTCCATGCACATTAAAGAATATCTGCCCGTACTCTTCCAGCTTCTTGGCCTTGAAGTCCTTCTTTATCTTGTCGGAGAACAACCCGTACAATCCGCGTATGGCAGCAGAATCCACTTCAAATGTATAGCTTTCGCCGGGTGCCCATTCGGCAAACAGATTATAACGCTTCAAGTCCAAAGAGTCGCGCATAAAGTCGAACGGGATATCCTGCCACAACGAGTCCACTTTCAGTTTCAGATGGAAAGCGGTGGTATCTATGCTTGCCACCGGCTCCGTAAACGACAGAGTAAGATAATCATATACATCGATTGCAGAAGGGGCATACACATCTACAGCCAGGAATTCCGTCGGCTCGGGCTCTTCCACCTCACCTTCCTTCAACTTCTTCTTTTTCTTCTCACGCTCTTTCTGTTCCTTTTCCTTCGCTTCCTGCTTCTGCTTCTGCTGCTTGTCGTATGTCAACTTCGCCAGCACATTCAAAGTATCGGTACGGGGTACCAATCGTTTCAGGCTATCCGTATACAAATAGGTGATACTCATTTTCAGGGAATCCTGCTTATAGAGCAGAGAATCCTTTATCCAATAATGAATCGTATCGTTCCGGCCGGTAGGCTGTTCTATAACAAACGCATCTTCCTCATTAAAGTTCAATCCTTTCAATAAAGGCAACGTGTCTGCCGGAGCAGTGAAATAGAGCGAAAACTTCTCCGGAGTCAACCGTTCGGCCTTCAAAAAACGTTGCGAGAAGGAAAGCTCCTTGAAAGCACGCAGCAGAACATCATCCGGAAGGTAGTGGGTATATTGACGTTCTACAATCGTATCTACTGTCAGCGAGTCTATCCAGGTCGTATCCTGGCGCATGCGCTCTTCCATGGAAGGAATGATGATAGAGTCATTAAAAGCTATCACTTCCGTCGGCTGGGAATAGGCAAAATTCTGGTCGGCATCCTGCAAGGCATAAATGCGATACTTGCCGGGAGCCACTCCACGGATAGAGAAGCGTCCGCGACTGTCCGTACGCCCCACCCGCTCAAAAGGAAGTTTGGTAAAAGCGGAGTCGGCCAGATTGGCATGCAGACCGACCAGCATTCCTTTCACCGGTTCAAGATTGGCCGCATTCAGTACTGTACCGGCCACAGCCATAGAGTCGAGACGGTCGCCCGTAGAGAAAGAATAGAAGAAATTCTCCAAGGGATTCCCCTCATTATTATCCTGGATGGCATCACCAAAATCGAATGTATAAGTAGTATTGGGTTTCAATGTATCCTGCAGAGTGATGACCACCTTCTTCCCATTAGACTTAATTTCGGGCTGCTGCACCTGCGGAGGGGATATTACAATCTTCTCATTCGGCTTGTCAAGCTTGATAAATTCATCGAACTCAATGGAAAGTTTATTTTTATTGTGATGGAGTGCGCCGGGCGTGGGAGTACCGGAAATAAAACGCGGAGGAGTCTCATCATAAGGTCCTCCTTCAATACGGCCCACACTGGCACAAGAATACAGTGCGGCAGCTATGGCAACACCCCCCAACAACCTGCGGAAAAGCGGCTTCATTTTAGTATGGCGTTTACGTTCTAACATGCTGCAAAAATAAAGGTTATCTGCCAATTAGCGGTATGCTTTACAGTATTTTAATCAAAAAATGTCCTTTCGTTCTCATCTATGTATGAAACATAGTTAAAAAAGGAAGTGTTTCACACCTTATATACTAAGAAAAGAATATTTTTGCAGACGAAAACTGAATAGGAGTATTCAGTTTTCTTTTTCCTGCCTTATTTCTAAATCATGAATTGCACACGAAAACGCCTTTCAAGAATCGAAAAAAAGAAGAATATAAAATTATACAGAGAACAAAAAAGAGTATGAAGAGTAGATTAGTATTATTGGCATGTTGCCTGGCACTGCTCAGCAGTTGCGGACAAGGCGACAAAGGAACGGGTAAAGCTCCCGAATTTGCAGTGATTGAGGCAAAGACCACCACTGCCAACTTGACAAACAGCTACCCTGCTACTATCAAGGGTAAACAAGATGTAGAAATCCGCCCGATGGTGAGTGGGTTCATCACAAAATTGCACGTGGATGAAGGCGCAACAGTGCGCAAAGGACAAGTGTTGTTCAGCATCGACCCCGTACAGTATCAGGCAGCCGTAAATTCGGCCAAAGCTGCTGTTGAAACAGCCAAAGCTGCCGTAAACACACAAGAACTGACTGTAAACAACAAACGTGAACTGAACAAGAAAAACATCATCAGTGACTACGATTTGCAAATGGCCGAAAACCAGCTGGCACAGACAAAGGCACAACTAGCACAAGCCAATGCCCAATTGGTCAATGCCAAGAACAATTTGTCATACACCAGTGTAACCAGCCCCAGTGACGGTGTAGTAGGTAGCATTCCCTACCGCGTAGGTAGCTTGGTTAGTCCTTCCGTAGCCAGCCCGCTGACTACCGTTGCCGACATCTCCGAAATGTACGCCTACTTCTCCATGACCGAACGCCAACTCTTGTCACAGATTCGTGAAGGCGGTAGCACCAAGGAAATTCTGGAAAAGATGCCGAATGTACAGTTGCAGCTCATCGACGGAACCATGTATGCCGACAGTGGCCGCGTGGAGACAATCAGCGGAGTCATTGACCAGACTACCGGTTCGGTAACCATGCGTGCCCTCTTCCCCAACAAGCACAACGTGCTGCGTAGTGGAAGCACCGGCAATGTGGTATTCCCCAACCCGCTGCATGATGTCATCATGATTCCACAGTCTGCCACTACCGAAATCCAGGACAAGCAGTTCGTATTCGTACTGCAACCGGACAACACGCTGAAAAATACCGAAGTTAAAGTGTTCAGCTTAGACGACGGCAAGTATTATTACGTGACGGAAGGTTTGAAAGCAGGCGAAAAAATCGTTATCGAAGGGGTACAGAACCTGAAGGACGGACAGTCCATCACGCCCATCACGCCTGCTGAAAAGGAAGCCGAATACCAGAAGGCCCTAAAAGACCAGAAAGAAGGCAATATTCAGACTGCGTTTCAATGAAAGAATGAAAAATAAAAAAATTCTTCAATTTTTAATTCCTTAATTGTTCATGAAATGAAATTAGATAGATTTATTAACCGTCCGGTACTATCAACGGTAATTTCCATCCTGATAGTAATCTTAGGAGTTATTGGTCTGGCTACCTTGCCTATCACCCAATACCCGGACATTGCACCTCCCACCGTATCGGTAAGTGCGACTTACCAAGGTGCCAATGCCCAAACGGTGCTTAACTCCGTTATCGCTCCGCTGGAGGACCAGATTAACGGTGTGGAAAATATGATGTATATGAGTTCGAGCGCCACCAACAGCGGTTCGGGCGACATCTCCATCTACTTCAAGCAAGGTACCGACCCCGATATGGCAGCGGTGAACGTACAGAACCGCGTTTCCATGGCGCAAGGCTTGCTGCCTGCCGAAGTTACCAAAATCGGTGTAACCACCCGTAAACGCCAGACTTCCATGTTGATGGTATTCTCCATCTATGATGAAAAAGACCAGTACAACATCGAGTTCCTGGAAAACTACGCCAACATCAACCTTATCCCTGAGGTGAAACGTGTCAACGGTGTGGGCGATGCCATGGTATTGGGACAAGACTACTCCATGCGTATCTGGCTGAAACCTGATGTAATGGCCCAATACAAACTTATCCCCAACGATGTGGTTGCCGCCTTGAGCGAACAGAACATCGAAGCGGCTCCCGGCCAGTTGGGTGAGCGCGGTAACCAAACCTACCAGTATACCCTGCGCTACAAAGGACGTCTGCAACAGACTACGGAGTTCGAGAACATTGTCATCAAGGCCTTGGAGAACGGTGAAATACTCCGTCTGAAGGATGTAGCAAATGTGGAACTGGGCCGTCTGTCATACGGATTCAACAATATGGTAAACGGACATAAAGCCGTGAGTTGTATCATTTTCCAGATGGCAGGCAGTAATGCCACGCAGACCATCTCGGATATCGAGGCCCTACTGGACGACTATTCCAGCAAACTGCCCGCCGGCTTGAAGATAAACATTGCACAGAGTGCCAACGACTTCCTCTTCGCTTCCATACATGAGGTAATCAAGACATTGATCGAGGCCTTTATCCTGGTGTTCATCGTAGTGTATATCTTCCTGCAGGATATGCGCTCCACGTTGATTCCCGCCATCGCCATTCCCGTGGCGTTGATTGCCACCTTCTTTGTATTGAAACTGATTGGCTTCAGTATCAACTTGCTGACCCTTTCGGCCATGGTGCTTGCCATTGCGATTGTGGTCGATGATGCCATCGTCGTCGTCGAGGGCGTCCATGCCAAGCTGGACCAGGGCTACAAATCGGCCCGTACAGCTTCCATCGACGCCATGAGTGAACTGGGTGGTGCCATCGTCTCCATTACGTTGGTGATGATGTCCGTATTCGTTCCCGTGAGCTTCATGGGAGGTACGGCAGGTACTTTCTACCGTCAGTTCGGTTTGACCATGGCGATTGCCATCGGTTTCTCGGCTCTGAACGCCCTGACCCTGAGTCCTGCGCTGTGTGCCATCTTCCTGAAACCTCACAACGGCGGACACGAAAGTCTGAAAGAGCGTGTAGGCGTTGCCGCCAAGGAAGCCCGCAAAATTATGATTGCACGTTATGCCGACTCTATAGGCCGGTTGATGCGTCCCGGCATTACACTGCTCTTCGTGACGGTAGCTATCCTGGGCATGATTTTCGGTCTGTTCAGCTTCAGCGAACACCCCATTCTGTGTAGCTTGATGATTATCATCAGTGTGCTGGCGTTGGCAGGTATGACTACCGACAAGTTCAAACAATCCTTCAATGACTCATACAACGGTATCTTGGGCAAGTATAAGAAACAAGTGCTGTTCTTCATCCAGAAACGCTGGATATCGGCAGGACTGGTTATCGGCTCTATTGTACTGTTGGGCGTATTCATGCAGATAACCCCGACCGGTATGGTGCCCAACGAAGACACCGGTACCATCATGGGCGCTGTGACACTGCCTCCGGGCACTTCACAAGAACGCGCACAAGAGATTTTGAACCGTGTGGACAGCTTGGTTGCTGCAGACCCTGCCGTACAGTCACGTACCGTTATCTCAGGTTATAGCTTCTTGGGCGGTCAAGGCCCCTCCTACGGTTCACTCATCATCAAGCTGAAGAACTGGGAAGAACGTTCCACGATGCAGAACTCCACGATTGTGTACGCCACTTTGTACATGCGTGCCCAAAAGATTATCAAGGAAGCGCAGGTATTGTTCTTCGCGCCGCCTATGATTCCGGGTTACTCGGCTTCAAGCGACATCGAGTTGAACATGCAGGACAAGACGGGTGGTGATTTGAACCACTTCTTCGACGTGGTGAACAACTATACTGCTGCCCTGGAAGCGCGTCCGGAAATCAACTCCGCCAAGACATCCTTCAACCCTCACTTCCCGCAATACCAGCTGGACATTGACGCTGCCGCTTGTAAGAAAGCAGGCATCAGCCCCAATGACATATTGACTACCTTGCAGGGATATTACGGTGGTTTGTATGCTTCCAACTTCAACAGCTTCGGTAAGATGTACCGCGTAATGGTACAAGCCGAACCTGATGCTACCAAGAATATGGAAACACTGCAAAGCATCAAGGTGCGCAACGGCAACGAGATGGCACCTATCACGCAGTTCATCTCCATCAAGAAAGTATATGGTCCTGACGTCATCAGCCGTTTCAACCTCTACACCTCCATGAAGGTGATGGTGGCTCCCGCATCAGGCTACACTTCCGGTCAGGCTCTGCAAGCCATTGCCGAAGTGGCGCAGGAAAACC
>OGRO01002643.1_pt1 | contig 13744 bp, 9 predicted proteins | sample 1553451 | NCBI WGS metagenome assembly OGRO01 (sample SAMEA2580021, study PRJEB22360) | human gut metagenome
GTGTGCCGGTTCAGAAGGTGGAGCCGATGACCGACAGGGACTATTCCGTTCGCGGATGTACTGCCCTTCTGGATGCTATCGGCGGAGCAATTCATCACATTGGGAATGTCCACAAGTACGCAAGAAATGAGGATGTCCCTGAACATACGCTGTTCGTCATCACAACGGACGGCATGGAGAATGCAAGCCGCCGTTATGACAGCGAGACAGTTAAGAAAATGATCGAGCGGCAGAAGGAAAAGTACGGCTGGGAGTTTCTATTCCTCGGCGCAAATATTGACGCAGTTGAAACGGCAAAGCACTTCGGTATTGGAGCAGACCGAGCGGTCAATTATCACTCTGACCATAAGGGAACGCAGCTCAACTATGAGGTTCTGAGCGAAGCGGTTTCTGCTGTCCGTTGCAGCGTACCTCTGGGTACGAATTGGAAAAAGCGTATCGACGAGGACTACGAGTCAAGGAAATAAGAGATTTCTTCTCATAGACCCCTGTTTTTTTCTCAAAGAATGTCCGTTGTAAAGTGAAGGGGTATTTTACGGGGAGTCTCTGCGAGGGAATACGATTTTAGAGAATAGCAAGCACAGCCGGTGTATATACACACGGCGATTTCCGATTAAGGAAACCCTCCCCTTAATCGCAGAAATGCTTGTTGGGAAGTCTCCCAAACCCTCTTCCTTTACGAAAGGACGGAACGCCGATGGCAAACAGAACGCGACCAAATCAGATACTCTTCTTCGTCTCCGACGATGAGAAAAGAATCATCAAGGCAAAGATGGCGCAGCTCGGAACAAAGAACATGGGAGCATATCTCCGGAAGATGGCGATTGACGGCTATATCATCAAGGTGGATTACACGCAGCAGAAGAAACTCGCCGCCGCTGTCAGCCGTGTTGCCTCGAATATCAATCAGATTTGCCGCCGCATAAACTCCACTGGACACTTCTATGCGGACGATATTGCAGAGCTGAAAGAAAGGCAGGGTGAGATATGGCAGTTACTAAAATCAAGCCAATCCGAGGAACTGTAAACAAGGCTCTTGCCTATATTCTCGACCCGCAGAAGACCGACGATGCCTTCTATGTTTCCTCCTATGGGTGCGCTGCAAGCGACGCGGCAGCAAAAGAATTTGAATGGACAAGAAACCTTGCAGTGCAGCAAGGAATGCAGATGCCGAAGGTACTTGCCCGTCATTTGATTCAGTCCTTTGACATCGGTGAAGTGACACCGGAAGAAGCGCACGAAGTCGGGAAACAGCTTGCGGACGAATGGCTCAAGGGCAAGTACGAGTATGTGATTGCAACCCACATTGACAAGGGGCATTGCCATAATCACATCATCTTCAATGCTGTGAATTATGTGGACTTCCATGCCTACCGGAGCAACAAGAGAACCTATCGGGAGCTGCGTCAACTCAGCGATGAAATATGCAAAGAACATGGGCTATCTGTGATCCCTCCGTCGCAGAACAAGGGCATGGACTACAAGGAATACACCGAAGCCAAACGCGGCACGAGCTGGAAACAAAAGCTCAAGCAGACCATCGACCGGCTTGTCATCACTGCGAAGGACTACGATGACTTTCTGCGGCTCATGCAGGAAGCCGGTTATGAAATTAAGACCGGCAAATACATCTCCTTCCGCGCTGAAGGTCAGGAGCGATTTACCCGCTCTAAAACCATTGGAGAGAACTACACCGAGGAACGCATCAAGGAACGGATTGCCGGACGGACGCCCCGAAGAAGTCAGAGACAGACCACGCCGAAGGGCATCTCTCTCATCGGAGATATTCAGGAGCGGATCAGGCTCATCGACAGCAAGGGTTACGAGCATAAAGCAAAGCTCACTATCCTCAAGGAAGCGGCACGGACACTCAACTATCTCACGGAAAACAACTTGCTCCAATACGCCGATCTTGAGAAGAAGGTTGAGGACGTTCACAGCTCCTATGACCGCACCGGCAAGGAGCTGAAAGACGTTGAGGCACGTCTGCGGGAAGTCCAGCCGCTTATCAAAAACATCTCCAACTACCAGCACCTAAAGCCCGTATATGACGCCTTCCAGAAGGCGAAAGACAAGCCGAGTTTCAAGGCAAAGCACGAAGCAGAGCTTGTGATCTTTGAGGCGGCGCGGAGTACACTGCTTGCCATGCAAGGCGATGAAAAGCTGCCGAGCTTGAAGACGCTCCAAGCGGAACAGCAGAGACTTCTTGAAGAGCAGCAGCGGCTTTATGACGAACGTGCGAGGCTCAAAAAGGAAGCTCGGATGATCGACACTTTGAAGGCAAACGTGGACGATTTCCTCAAGCCAAGCGCAGAGCGCGACCAAGAGTATCAACGCAATTCTCAGCGCGAATAAAGAGAAAAGGAAAGGCAGTTTTCATGAGTAACTGCCTTTCCCTTTTTGAAAATCAAAACCATCAAGAACTTGCATCTTTTTTGTGAACTTGTGCATGAGATAATTGCATTCAAAGAGGTTTTCGTGTATAATAGAATGGAAGTCATGATTAGCGGATGAGTAAAGGGGTGCGTATCATGGGAATCAGCTACAAAAAACTTTGGATGCTCCTGATAGAACGAGAAATAAAGAAGTCCACCTTCCGGCAAGAGCTTAACCTTGCATCCGGAACATGGACGAAACTGAATAAGGGGGAAGAAGTGTCCCTCTCTATTTTGCTGCGCATCTGCGGCTATTTGAATTGTGACATTGGAGATATTTGTGAGGCTGTGCGGACGGACAACTGATAGGTCCTTTTTCCGTGCGGCTTTTTTATATACCTGTGGAGAAGGATTAAAGGTTTGTGCGTAGCAGGACTGTTACAGAAGAAGGAGGATAACAGATGGATATTGGCGTAACGATAAGCAAAGTCAGAAAAGAATATAAGGAATACTTACGGGAAACTCACCCTGACTGGGCTGATACGACTATCAGCACCCATGTTTCCGATGCGTTCTATCTGTATCAAAACACTATTGCACTATCCTTCTGGAAGTGTTTTGAAAGTGATGCCGCTATGGAGAAGGCAAAGGGCGAAATCCTCGACTACCTAAAACAAGAAGTGATGTCTGATCGAGCAGACGAACGCACTGCACAGTATTATAGAGATTTGAAACGTCTGAAAGAATTTATTGATTCTAAGGGTGGCGTCAAGACGTATATCGGCTATGAATATGACTGCGAAGTCATTGTCTACAAATATGCCAAGATGGTTTATGATGGCACGATGGGGATGGACGCTGCTGTAAAAGCCATGTGTCAGGATGTTCCGTGCTTTGGAGAAACCTCGCACAAGCTGACGATTATGCTCTTTGCGTCCATGATGAAGGGCGTAAAATACACTCGCAGGTCCAACACTGAAACTACAGTTTACTTCATCGTCCACATCGGAAAAGACTACGGACAGGAGCAGATGGTCAATGCTCTAAAAGCCACTCAGGAAAACATTAAATATTACTACGAGCAAACCGGCAACAAGTCTAACAGTATTCGTAGAGGATGCAAAAAGATCGTCGAAGAGAACAACATTGATATATCCTTCGACGATGAAATCTTTGATGGAATTATTCCGAAGGAGAACACAGATACAGCTCTTTCATCCGACGCTACTGCAACACACTATTGGCTGTACGCAGCGGGTGATGGTTCCGCAAATTGGGAGAATGATTATGCCGAAGGGATTATGGCTATCGGCTGGTCTGACCTTGGTGATCTAATGGAATATAGCTCCAAAGAAGAAATGCGGGCAAAGATGAAAGAGGTCTACGGGGATACTGGCTCATATAAGAATCAGGTTCTTGCTACATGGCAATTTGCAAACGAGCTGAAACCCGGTGATGTTGTCTTTGTTAAAAAAGGCAGAAAGCAGATCCTCGGTCGCGGGTTGGTCGAAGGCGAATACGTTTTTGACCCTGAACGCGGTCAATATGCCAATACCCGAAAGGTTCGCTGGACAGATAAGGGCGAGTGGGAATTATCAGATCAGGGTGCAATCAAAACGTTGACGGATATTACGTCCTACACAGATTACGTCAAGAAGCTGCAAAACATGATTGACGGAGATAAGCACGAAGATACCTTCGACGATGCCGCTGATGAGGAAATCACTTTCGAGCCATACACCGCTGATGATTTTCTGACTGATGTGTATATGGACGAAGATCGATATAAGGTTCTCAAGTCGCTGCTTCTAACCAAAAAGAATGTAATTCTGCAAGGCGCACCGGGCGTGGGAAAAACCTTCGCAGCAAAAAGACTGGCATTTTCTATCATGGGAGAAAAGGACACCAACCGTGTGAAAATGGTTCAGTTTCATCAGAGTTATAGCTATGAAGATTTCATCATGGGTTTCCGCCCGACGGAGACAGGATTTGAACTGCGAAAGGGCGTATTCTACGAGTTTTGCAGGCAAGCTGCTGAGGATGATCGTCCATACTTTTTCATTATCGACGAGATCAACAGAGGCAATCTCAGCAAGATTTTTGGCGAACTCTTCATGTTGATTGAGAGTGATAAACGTGGTGTCGAATTGCAGCTTCTATATGCAGATGAGCAGTTCTCCATTCCAAGTAACGTCTATATCATTGGCATGATGAACACTGCTGACCGTAGCCTCGCCATGCTGGACTACGCACTTAGACGTCGTTTTGCTTTCTTTGAGCTTGCTCCGGCATTTTCGTCTGCTGGATTCAGAGCATACAGAACGAAAGTCAATAACCCGAAGTTTGACCGGCTCATTGCAACAGTTGAGCAGCTTAACGACGTAATTGCAAACGATGACTCGCTCGGTGAGGGGTTCTGTATCGGACATAGCTATTTCTGTACAAACGCAACCATCAGCGATGAATGGATGCGGTCTGTTGTCGAATATGAACTGATACCTCTTTTGAAAGAATACTGGTTTGACGAGGCAGTTAAAGTGAAGGATTGGAGCCGCACATTACGCGAGGTAGTCAAATGATCCGTGTCCAGAACGTTTATTATATGCTGGCTTATGCGTTCCAAGTGCTGCATGAGCAAGGGTATAAAAATGTCGCCACCGAAGAGTTTGATAATGTGGCTGAACTTCTGTCTGCTATTCTCTGCCGTGGAGTATCTGTCCAGATAAAGAGAGGCTTAATCAGACAATACATTTCAAGAGAGGAAGCACTTGCGTCTCCCCGTGGGAAACTTGAAATTGGTGAATCCATAAAGACACAGGTTATTCGCAAGAAACAGCTCATTTGCAATTATGATGAGTTTTCGGTTGATGCCTACCCAAACCGAGTCATCAAAACAACAATGGATTTGCTGCTTCGTGGAAGTATTTCAAAAGCCAGAAAAAAGGAGATCAGGAAGTTGATGATTTTCTTTGATGGCATCAGCATATTGGACATCCATAGTATCAACTGGGACATTCAATATGATCGCAATAATCAAACATATCGGATGTTGATAGCCGTTTGCCGATTTGTGATAAAAGGGCTTTTGCAAACGACAGCCGATGGCTCAACAAAGATTATGGATTATGCAGATGATCAAACAATGGCGAAGCTATACGAGAAGTTTATTCTCGGATACTATCAGCGTGAGCATCCAGAGTTAAAAGCATACTCTCCACAGATTGCGTGGCAAGTCACAGATGGGTACAGAACGCTCTTGCCGACGATGCAGTCCGACATTGTGATTACGAATAAGGCAGCAAAGAAAACGCTCATCATCGACGCCAAATACTACACGCACAATATGCAAATGAAGGCATCGTACATGACGCAGACACTTCATTCCGGAAATCTGTATCAGATTTTCACCTATGTGAAGAACTGGTCTGCCGCGCCGGATGAGGTCGTTTCCGGTATGCTTTTATATGCGGGAACAGACGATGCGATTCAGCCAAACAATGATTATCAAATGAGCGGGAATCAGATCAGTGTGAAGACATTGGACATGGACTGCGACTTTTCTAAAATTGCAGCGCAGCTCGACAGCATTGCTGATCGGATAAAGTAGAGCGTAGGCACTGGACAGCCGTTCTTCTAATCTCACCGCTTCTTAAACAAGCAGATACGCTCTCCGTGGAAAGGAGCAATCATGAGTATACTTGAAAATCCCATACCGAATGAGGTGTTTGATAATGCAACAAGCCCTCTCACCGATGACAGGGCAGCGTACAAAGACAGCACCTACGAGATCGTTTCAAAGGTGGCTTACCTGATTGGTGTGCCAAAACGCATCTTTGACAACGAACATGAAGCCCCAAAAGTTGAAGTATACAATCGGTTGGACAGCGATAAAACAGCTCGGATTATAAGACATCTTTGCATTGTACGAACTGCGATTGAGCGCAATTTCAAGCGCATCAATGAACGCATGAGATTCCAGTATGAGACCATTCTGAGTATGCCGGAATATGTTCCGCAGGAAAGCATAAACCAGCTAAGTCTTGACGGAGTGAACTTCATCAAAAACACCAGCAAAAAACTGTGCCAACACGTTGTCGAGATTAACAGGTTGATTTGCGATAGAATCAACAACTGCAAGAAGCTCTTTCCACTCTGGATAAATTGGGATTACATTAAAGCACTTTTCGTCATGCCTGATGGTTTGAAGGAAGATGGTACAAGAGTGGCTGCCGACATTTATTACTCTCATTTGCTTTTTTATCCCTATCAGATGTACATAAACTGGCAGCCGGAGGAAGTCGGCAACATTCTTTACAATGATAAGAAGTTCGTTACCTTGCTGTACAGTTGGAACAACGACTATTTCACCGAATATAGCAAAGTCTCAGATGCGGGGAGTTATATCAAAGGAAGTATTTATGAGTTTATTGAGAGCAGCGAAAAGACTGTTATCGTTGTCGATTGTGAAAACTCTGATCCCTACAAGCTGTGTGCTACCTTAAAAAACCTCGATCACGAGTATACACAAAAAATTGCGTCGATCATTCTCTTTGATGATGTGCATACCGCCTCCGCATGGAGGATATTAGACAGCTTCACCGCAATTCATGTTGAACACATGATGATTGAACGGGTGAAGCAAAGCAAGTCACTCGTTGATGTCATGCTTATTGCCCGAACTTGTCAGGAACACTACAAGAATAACGTCGATTCCTTTATTCTTGTTTCCAGCGACTCCGACTACTGGGGGTTAATCTCGTCTCTGCCGGAAGCACGTTTTTTAGTTATGATTGAACGAGAGAACTGCGGACCGGACTTGAAGAATGCACTTCTGAATGCAGGGATATTTTATTGCTATATTGATGACTTCTACTCTGGGAATGCCGAGGACATCAAACTCGGCGCACTTTTCAAAGAAATGGAGCGTTATATTGACCAAACCGTCAGGCTCAATATCAACGAGATGTTCAGTGCCGCTTTGAAGGCAACGCGCATTGAGATGAGTTCGTCTGAGAAAAAACAGTTCATCGCAAAGTACTTAAAAACAATGCAAATGGAAATTACAGATGATGGTGACGTGGTTTTGCAGTTGAAACGAAAATAAGTCCGGTATTTGGGACACTTGCTATGATAAAATAGAAATGAGGACAGGCTGGCAACCAACAAATGATCCTCAAGTATTGGAGATGAAGATATGGCATACCAAAGCGAAGCGGCTCTTGAACAGCAGTTTATTGAGCAACTGACCAAGCAGGAATATTCCACAGTCGCAATTCCTGATTATGACGCGCTGGTGGAGAACTTCAAAGTTCAGTTTGAAGCCTTCAATGCGCCAAAGCTGGATACGCCTATCACCGATAAAGAGTGGGAGCGTATCTTCAACCTCATGCTCGGAAAGTCTGTTTTCCAGAGCGCAAAAATCTTGAGGGATAAGTTTGTCCTTGAGCGTGAAGATGGTACAAAGGTATATCTGTCCTTCTTTGATCAGGACCACACGAAGAACATTTTCCAAGTCACTCATCAAACAACCGTGGTTGGAAAATACGTCAATCGTTACGACGTTACGATTCTCGTAAACGGCTTGCCCCTGATCCAAGTAGAATTAAAGCGCCGTGGCATTGACATCCGCGAGGCAGTCAATCAGGTCATGCGTTATAAGAAACACTCCTACAACGGGCTGTATCATTTCATTCAGCTCTTCATTGTCTCCAATGGTGTTGACACAAAGTATTTCGCCAATTCCGACAGAGACTTGATGTATAGTCTTGCTTTCTTCTGGACTGATTTCAATAACGTCCGCATCACCAATTTGAAGGACTTTTCGATTTCTTTCCTTGCAAGGGATCACATCATTAAAATGCTGACACGCTACACCATCCTAAATGATACCGATAAGATTTTGATGGTCATGCGTCCCTATCAGGTTTATGCCGTAGAAGCGCTGATCCGTCAAGCAACGCTTACAAACCGGAATGCGTATATCTGGCACACAACCGGCGCGGGCAAGACGCTTACATCCTTTAAGACGGCGCAAATCCTCGCAGCAAATCCGAACATCAAGAAAGTCATTTTCCTTGTTGACCGAAAAGACTTGGATTCTCAGACAACCGAAGAGTTTAACAAGTTTGAGGCTGGCTCCGTTGATGTGACAGATCGCACCGATGTCCTTGTCCGCCAGATGAAGGACAAGAACAGGCAGCTTATCGTCACCACGATGCAGAAGATGGCAAACGCTGTAAAGCGCCCTCAGTACGAGAAAGTAATGGACGCATACAAAGACGAGAAGGTTGTCTTTATCATCGACGAGTGCCACCGCAGCCAGTTTGGGGATATGCACAAGGACATTGTGCGGCATTTCAGAAAGGCACAGTTTTTCGGCTTCACGGGGACACCTCGGTTTGAAGTCAACGGTAAAACTGAGGGTAAAATCACGCAAACAACAGAAATGCTCTTTGGTGAGTGTCTTCACAATTACCTGATTAAAGACGCCATCTTCGATAATAATGTTCTGGGCTTCCACATCGAATACATAAAAACAATGGAGGGTGATTTCGACTGGGATGACCCGACACTCGCGGACGCGATTGATATAGGCGAACTCTATATGTCCGATGAGCGAATGTCTCTGATCGCCAATCACATCATCCAGAACCACAAGGCAAAAACCCGAAATGGACAGTATACGGCTATTTTTGCCGTGTCCTCTATTGATGCCCTTGTTAAGTATTACGACATTTTCAAGAAGATCAAGCATGACCTGAATATCAGCGGCATCTTCTCCTACGGGCAGAATGAGGATGCCGAGGGCAAGGACGAGCATAGCCGTGATTCGTTGGAGCGTATCATCAAGGACTATAACGAGATGTACGGAACCAATTTCTCCACGGATACGTTCTCAGCTTATCACAAGGACATCTCTGACCGAGTAAAGGGAAAGAAAACAAAGTCGCTTGATATTCTCATCGTCGTGAATATGTTCCTGACCGGATTTGACAGCAAGCAACTCTCTGTCCTTTATGTGGACAAGGACTTGAAGTATCATGATCTCCTGCAAGCCTATTCCCGCACAAACCGCGTTGAGAAGGAAACAAAGCCCTTTGGCATTATCATTTGCTACCGCAACCTCAAAAAACGCACCGACGACGCGCTGACACTTTTCTCTAAGAGTCAAGATACATCCGGCATTGTTGTTCCGGGTTATCAATACTTCGTGGAGAAGTTCAACGAAATGGTGATGAAGCTCAAGGAAATCGCACTGTTCCCTGAGTCCGTGGATACAATGCAGAACGAGGACGATCAGAAAAAGTTCGTCGTGACCTTCCGTGAGCTGACAAAGTACCTCCAATCGTTGCAGACTTTTATCGAGTTCAGCTTCGATCAGGATGCTCTTATCATGTCCGAGCAGGAATACCAGGACTACAAGAGCAAATACCTCATGCTCTACTCAAGGCAAAAAACAGACCGCGAGGTTGTTTCCGTCCTGAACGACGTTGACTTCTGCATCGAATTGATGGAGAGTGACAGGATCAATGTGGCGTACATCATGAACCTGATTCGCAACATCCATTTCGACGATCCCAAACAGAAGGATTACGATATTAAACACATTAAGGACGAGCTGGGCAGAACCGACAATCCGCAGTTGCTTCGGAAAGTCGAAATCCTGCAAGCGTTCTTGGATCGTGTTGTTGTCGGCTTGGAAAGTGCGGATGAAATTGATGCAGCATATAATGACTTTGAAAATGAAGCAAAGCGCGAAGAGATCGTTGCCTTTGCGAAGACTGAGGACATTGACGCATCTATGTTGACGGATATTATTTCGGAATATGAGTTTTCTGGCACAATGGATGCAGGAAATATCCGAGATAGGATTGAGAAGCCCTTGCCGCTTTTGAAGAAGCGCTCCCTTGTAAATAGGATTGTTGACTTCATCCGGCAGCACACAGAGAAATACCAATAAGGAGAGAGACAAATGGATAATTCGATTCAGGCTCATCAGAAAGAGCTTTGCAATAAGCTATGGGCAATGGCAAATGCCTTGCGCGGAAACATGGAGGCGTATGAGTTCAAGAACTATATCTTGGGCATGATCTTCTACTACTACCTTTCCGACAGGACGGAGAAGTATATGGCGAATCTTCTCAAGGATGACGGTATCGGTTATGAAGAGGCGTGGGCAGACGAAGAATATAAGACCGCCGTTATCGAAGAGGCACTGCGCGATCTCGGCTATGTCATCGAGCCGCAGTATTTGTTCCGCAAGATGGTCAAGATGGTAGAAAACCGCTCCTTCGACATTGAGTTCTTGCAGAGTGCAATCAACGCCCTAATGGAGTCCACAATCGGAAACGATTCTCAGGAAGACTTTGACGGACTGTTTTCTGATATGCAGCTTGATTCATCAAAGCTCGGTCATACTGTCAAAGATAGAAGTGCTGTTATGGCAAAGATCATCGCTTCGCTGGACGAAATCAACTTCGGCGTGGATGATACCAAAATTGACGTTCTTGGTAACGCCTATGAATATCTGATCGGTCAGTTTGCTGCAACTGCTGGCAAGAAAGCCGGTGAGTTCTATACGCCATCCGGTCCTGCCGAATTGCTTTGCCGTCTGGCTTGCCTCGGTCTCACGGATGTCAAGGATGCAGCCGACCCCACTTGTGGCTCTGGTTCACTGCTGCTGCGCCTCAAGAACTATGCCAACGTGAGAAACTACTATGGACAGGAATTGACCTCCACGACTTATAACCTCGCCAGAATGAACATGATTCTGCGTGGAATCCCATATCGCAACTTTAACATATACAACGGTGATACCTTAGAGCATGACTGCTTCGGAGACATGAAGTTCCGTGTTCAGGTTGCCAATCCGCCTTATTCTGCAAACTGGTCTGCCGATATGCACTTCATGGAGGACGAGCGTTTCAATGAGTATGGCAAACTTGCTCCGAAGAGCAAGGCTGACTTTGCCTTTGTTCAGCACATGGTTTACCACATGGATGAGGACGGACGAGCCGTTGTTCTCCTGCCGCATGGTGTCCTGTTCCGTGGTGCTGCGGAGGAAGTAATTCGCAAGCACCTTATTCAGAAATTAAATGTTCTGGACGCGGTAATCGGTTTGCCTGCAAATCTGTTCTTTGGTACGGGCATCCCTGTCTGCGTTCTTGTCCTCAAGAGAGAGCGCAACGGTAACTCTGACAACATCCTTTTCATCGACGCTTCCAGTGACTTTGAAGCTGGAAAGAACCAGAACATCCTTCGGGAGTGCGACATTGACAAGATTGTTGAGACCTACGAGCGCCGTCAAGATGTTGATAAATACGCTCACGTTGCAACAATGCAGGAGATTGAAGAGAACGGCTTCAACCTGAATATCCCTCGCTATGTTGATACCTTTGAGCCGGAAGAGGAAATCGACCTCAATGCTGTTGCAGCAGAAATCCGCAATATTCAGGCTGAGATCAAGGGCATCGACGCACAACTGAAACCGTTTTTCGATGAGCTGGGACTTGATTTTCCCTTTGATGTGGAGGGCAAATAATTATGGCAAATGTATCCTCAAGTAACGGTCTTGAGAAGCGTCCGAAACTTCGGTTTCCGGGCTTCGATGAGCCGTGGAAGGTGTTCAAGGCAGAAGAACTTTTTCAGAATGTTACTGACAAGAATCACCCGGACGAAACTGTGCTGACGATCATTCAAGGAAAAGGTACACTTCCAAGAGAGCAAGCTGGTCGTAATATCCACTATGATGATGCGTCTTTATCTAACTATAAGAAGGTTGAACAAGGAGACTTTATTATTCATCTGCGCTCTTTTGAAGGTGGTCTGGAAATGGCAAATGAAGCTGGAATAGTCAGTCCAGCATACACCATCTTACGCTGCAAGCGTCCCCATTCAAGCCTATTCTATGACGCATACTTTCATACAGATGAGTTTATCAACCACAATCTTTCAAAGTCTGTTGAAGGCATCAGAGACGGACGGCAGATAAGCTACGAAGCATTTAAGTGGCTCGGAATACCATATTGTGAGCCAACTGAGCAAGAGAAGATTTCCAACCTATTTGCTGCGCTCAATGAAAGAATCGCAAAGCAGCGTGATTTGGTTGAGTCTCTTAAGAAGTATAAAAGAGGACTGCTAATGCACTATTTCTCCGATGACAAAACTCAGCTATGGACACAATGCTCAGTTTCGCAAATAGGCAAAGTCATAACCGGAAGTACGCCTCCAACTAATGATAGAAGCAACTATGACGGTGATCTCTTGTTCTGTGCGCCGGGGGATGTTGGCGAACAGAAGTATATCTCATCTACTGAAAAGAGGGTATCACCGAAGGGGTTTGCTTTAGGTAGACCACTACCACCAAATTCTGTTATCGTAACTTGTATCGGACTTATTGGAAAACTTGGTATAGCGAAAACCAGCATGATTACCAATCAACAGATTAACGCTCTTGTTGTATCAGAGGGCTTCGATCATGAGTTTATTTATTACGCTTTCGAGAACTTCTTCCCAGAATACCGAAGCAAGGTTTCAATGCAAACTCTTCCAATTCTGAGTAAATCGGAGTTTGAGAAGCTGATGATCAAAGTGCCTGATCTTGATGTCCAACATAAAATAAGTATCCATTTAGCAGCAATGGACAGAAGAATTGAGCATACACAGCAGGAACTTAATGCACTTATAGAACATCGCAGAGGCATTATGCAGCAGCTTTTCATATAAAAAGTTGCTGCATTAGAGCAGAACGAAGCGTAGCAATACTCTCTAATTTCATGAGAGACTTGCTGATACGCTGATCAATCATATCAAGGAAATCAACAACTGCTGACTGTGAGCGATCATCCGGTATGTCGAAAACAAGGTTTTTGATTATTTCTGCTGAAAGATTTCCTTGTCCTCCTTGAAGATAAGTATTCAAGATGTCATCTTTGCTATCTTCGAGAAGGTATTTTAAGAAAGTTCGATTTACCAGCTTGGGGCGAATACACAAAATTGCCTGATTGATCGCTCCGTCAATTTGGGATATATCGACTTCGCCACTTGTTGCACCATATAAAGCAACAATCAAATCGCCTTTGGAAACCAACTTAGCAGATGAATATTTCAAACCGTCATCGGTCAAAAAGAGTTCTGTTTTTGCTCCGTGTATTTCACCGGAACGAATAAACGGAATTTCACCTCCATAAAAACTGCTGTCGGTTGATCTGGGCGTACCTCCCGAAAAGAAGGTGCATTCGTCACCCAAACGAACAGATTTCCATTTTGTTGTTTCAGAGAAAAGGATAGCCTTGCCTCTGAAAATGGCTCTCATGACACCTCTTTTATACTTCTTGAGGGATGCAAGGAGTTTTTCTTGTGCAGCGATG
>OGRO01002646.1_pt1 | contig 13731 bp, 11 predicted proteins | sample 1553451 | NCBI WGS metagenome assembly OGRO01 (sample SAMEA2580021, study PRJEB22360) | human gut metagenome
TGTGCGTTCCTTTTTTTTCCCCCCCCCCCCCCCCCCCCCCCCCCGCCGTTACAATCTTTATTATCTTCCGCGGACATTTTTCCGCGCACAGACCGCAGCCCGTGCATTTCTCCGCGTCAACCGACGCAAGGCTGCTTTCAACAGTTATCGCTCCGCTCGGACAGTTCTTTGCACATATCCCGCATCCAATACAGCCGGCTGAACAGACCGCACGGACAGTTTTTCCGTTTGCCACGGAATTGCAGGCAACAACGGCATTTTTGCGCTCATACGGAATCATTACAATAATATGCCGGGGACATTCCGCAATACACGCGCTGCAGCCGCCGCATTTTTCACGGTCAACAACGGCAACGCCGTCAATTATCCGTATCGCACCAAAGCTGCACTTTTTCACACATGAACCAAACCCCAGGCAGCCATATGCGCAATCCTTTATGCCGCCGCCCAAACGGTTTGCCGTATGACAGTCTATGTCATCCTCCGCTCTGTATTTAAGCGTTGCGGCCGCGTTTGTGCCGCTGCATCTTACATACGCTACCTGCTTTTCGCATTTTTCCGCGCTTACACCCATTACCCCGGCAATTTCAGCCGCAACACTGTTGCCGCCGACCGAGCAGCAGTTCACCGCCGCTCCGTTTTCCACAATCGCCGCGGCATACGCCGCACACCCTGCAAAGCCGCAGCCGCCGCAGTTTGCTCCGGGCAAAATCTCGGTAATTTTTGGAATACGTTCGTCCTTTTTAACCTCAAAAACCTTCGCCGCAACCGCAAGCAATGCGCCGAACACAAGACCCATACCTCCGATTATCAGTACGGGAAGCAAAACTATTTCCATATTTTATCATCCTTTCATACCATAGCGACAGTCGAGCCGCAGCGCAGCCGACCGCCAAAAATCAGAAGCTGAGTCCCGAAAATCCCATAAACGCGATTGAAAGAAGGCTTGCCGTAACGAGTGTTATCGGCATTCCCTTTAAAAATTCGGGTATATCGGAGCTTTCAATCCGCTCCCTTACGCCCGCAAACAATACAATCGCCAGTGTAAAGCCAAGTCCCGCACTTGTTCCGTATATAACCGACTTTAAAAAGCTAAGCTCCAAGCCGCCGAATTTTGTTATGTTCACTATTGCAACGCCAAGCACCGCACAGTTGGTCGTTATCAGCGGAAGGTAAATCCCGAGCGACGCATAAAGCGACGGGATTGACTTTTGCAAAAACATCTCTACAAACTGAACAAGCACCGCTATAACCAGTATAAACGCTATCGTCTGAAGGTACTCGATTCGGCAGAACACCAACAGTCCCTGTACAAGCCACGTAATCGCCGACGCGCACGCCATAACGAACACAACCGCAAAACCCATACCTACCGCAGTTTCCACCTTTTTTGAAACGCCCAAAAACGGACATATACCGAGGAACTGCACCAGTACGAAGTTTTCGATCAGTATTGCGCCAATGCTTATTACCAATAATTCGCGTATCATGCTACTTTTCCTCCTTATTCTTTTTCTTTCCCGCAGAAACAAGATTTATTACCATAACTATAAGCGCCAAGGTAAGGAACGCACCGGGCGGCAGAATCATTATGGAAATCGGCTTGTACCACGCTCCGAAAAGCTGTATTCCGAAAAATGTTCCCGCCCCGAGAATTTCGCGTACAGAGCCGATTATAAGCAGTGCAAGCGTAAACCCAAGACCCATTCCTGCGCCGTCCGCCGCGGACAGAAGCACACTGTTCTTTGACGCGAACGCCTCCGCCCTGCCGAGAATTATACAGTTTACCACAATCAGTGGGATATATATACCGAGCGCCGCGGAAACTGCGGGAGCATATGCCTCGATAAGCATCTGGACAATGGTCACAAAGCCGGCAATCACCACAACGTATGCCGCAATCCTTACCTTATCGGGAATAAAGCGGCGAAGCATGGATATGAACATATTTGAAAAAATCAACACTATCATTGTCGAAAGTCCCATTCCGACCGCATTGAATGCGCTTGTGGTAACCGCAAGGGTCGAACACATTCCCAAAAACAGTACAAAAATCGGATTTTCTTTTAAAATTCCGTTCAGAAATGCTTTTTTCACTGTCCGTTCGCCCCCTCTCCGTTAAGCTGCTTGTTTGTTTCTTCCTCAACCTGTTTTACCTTTTCGTCCACCGCAGCCGCAGCTGACGCGTCCATGCCCTGTTCCGATTTGGAGCCTACAAGCTCCAGTGCCGCATTGACGCACGATGTAACCGCGCGTGACGTGACCGTTGCGCCGGAGATTGCGGCAATTTCACCGTTTTCTCCGTCCGCAGCCTTGTTCTTTACGACCGAAAGACTGCCGCTTTTTCCGTTAAACTGATTTATAAACTCCGGCTTTGACGCATTCTGTCCGAGTCCCGCTGTTTCGGAGGACTGAAGGATTTTCACCTTTGTAACGCTGCCGTCCGAGTCTATTCCCACCATAACCTTGATGTCGCCGCCGTATCCCGCGTTTGAAATCATTGTTGCTATATAGCCGACTCCGTTACCGTTCGCGATTCCGACATTCAGGCTCTCGATTCTGACTCCGTTTTTTGTGCCTTCCGGAATATTCTTTTCGGACGCCTCGGTTTTTTTGAATTCCAGCGCCGCGGGAAGGACCTCTTTTTGCGCCTCAAGCTGCGCCTTTTCCGCGTTCGCCTTTATCACACCGGCGGTCATGCTGTTCACCAGTGCAAGGCAGAGCGTTGTTACCGCGGTTATTATGAAAAGTCGGAAGGCTACGCTGATTATTTCTCTACTTTGCATTGAGCTTTCCTCCTTTCGTACCGAACCTCTTTGGTGCGGTATATCTGTCAATCAGCGGCGTTGCCGCATTCATAAGCAGTATTGAGTATGAAACTCCCTCCGGGTATGCGCCCCAAAGCCGTATTACCGCGGTAATAATTCCGCAGCCTATGCCGAAAATAATTTGTCCCTTGTGCGTATACGGCGTCGTTGTATAGTCGGTCGCCATAAAGAACGCGCCGAGCAGAACGCCGCCCGAAAGTATATGCCGCAGCGCGTCGCCCGTAAACCAGCCGTTTTTTCCGAAAATCCATGTTATAGCAAATACCGTTAAAATAAAGCACAGCGGAACACGCAGCTTTATAACGCGCCTGTACAGAAGATACGCCGCGCCGAAACCTCGCCTATACACCCCGCCGCATTGCCGAGAAACAAATTAAGATATGTAGGCATTCCTTCATAACGGCCGCTTTTGAGCAATGCAAGCGGAGTTGCGCTGCTGACCGCGTCCGCGGCTGCCTTTCCGCCAAGCGAGAGCTTTGCAAACGGTACAGTCCAGCTTGTCATTGCCTGCGCCCACGACGTAAGCATAAACGCTCTTGCCGCAAGAGCGGGATTCATAAAGTTGTGACCGATTCCGCCAAAGAACTGCTTTACAATCACAATCGCAAACAACGATCCGATTATCGGCATCCACAGCGGAATTGTTACCGGCATATTAAGCGCAAGCAGCAATCCTGTAACCGCGGCGCTCAAATCCGAGATTGACGACGGCTTTTTCACAAGCCTGCACCAAAGCCATTCAAAGAAAACGCATGACCCAACGCACACGGCGGCGACAGCCGCCACGCGGTAGCCGAACACAACAGTTCCCGCAATCAGCGCGGGCATAAGCGCGATTATCACATCAAGCATTATGTCCCGAACGCCGTCGCGCGCTCTGACGTGCGGCGCTTCGGTTACAAGAAATTTTGATTCTGTGTTCATCTGCCCTCCGCCTCCTTTTTCCTGTGACTGTTCAGCTTGGTCTTGCCTGTCCTTATCGACGCAAGCGGATTGCGCTCCGCCGGACAGATAAACGTACACGAGCCGCAGGAGATACAGTCGCTTATGTTAAGCCTTTCAAGCGTTTCAAAATCCTCTTTGTCCGCCGCATCCTTCAGCGCGTTCGGCAAAAGGTGCATCGGACATCCGTCAACGCACTTGCCGCACCTCAGGCACGGGTATTTTTTATGCTCTGCGCACATTTCCTTACTGAATACAAGTATTCCCGACGTTCCCTTTATTATCGGAACGTCAAGCGACGAAACCGCAAGTCCCATCATCGGACCGCCCATTATTATTTTCTCCGCATTCTTTGTCAGACCGCCGCATTTCTCTATCGCATAGCTGAACGGAGTTCCTATCCTTACACGCAGATTTGCGGGATTCTTTACGCAGTCGCCGCCGACCGTGACAATCCGCTCGGTAAGCGGTGTTCCGAAGCGTACCGCTCTTGCAATCGCCGCGCAGGTGTCCACGTTGTCAACAATCGCGCCTACGTCCATAGGCAGCTTTCCGGGCGGCACCCGCCTTCCGCTTATCGCGTCAATCAGCTGTTTTTCCGAGCCTTGCGGGTATTTTGTCCACACTGGAACGATTTCAATATCCACATCGTTCTCTTTCGATGCCGCAAGCGTCATTGCCTCGATTGCGTTCGCCTTGTTTGTTTCGATTCCGACATAACCCTTTTTCAGACCGAAAACATTCATTATAAGCCGCAGTCCATCAATAACCTCATACGGATTTTCAAGCATTTCGCGGTGGTCGGAGGTCAGGTAAGGCTCGCACTCCGCGCCGTTGACGATTATGTATTCAATCTTTTTGTCCTCCGGCGGACTGAGTTTTACATGGGTAGGAAACGTCGCGCCGCCCATGCCTACTATTCCCGCTTCACGTACGATGCTTACGGTTTCCTCGGGTGACGGCCACGCACCCTCAAATTTCTTTATATTGGGACATCGTTCGTCAAGTCCATCATTTTCAATTACTATCGAGCGGACATATGCGCCGCCGGGGTGCATCCTGTCCTCAATCGCCTTAACTGTTCCCGAAACAGACGAATGAATGTTTGCCGAAACATATCCTCCCGCCTCTGCGATTTTCTGACCCATAAGCACACGGTCGCCGACCTTCACGCACGGCACGGCGGGCGCGCCTATATGCTGCGAGAGCGGAAAAACCAATACCTCGGGTGCGGGAATATTGATAATAGGCTTTTCGTTCGTGTCGGACTTGCTGTCATTGGGATGCGCTCCGCCGCTGAATGTGCGGACGCTGCGTATTCCGAGCCTGTTTTTTATTGCGTTAATATCCACATACAAGCCTCCTTTTCAGTCTTGTTGAGTTGGTTTTATGCTGTTATCTTATCATTATAGCAAATTATTTTTAAAAAATCAATCGTAAATTCAACCTATTTAATATATATTTTTTACCGAGGTATAAAAATGTCTGTAAAGACGCATATTTCACGTCCGAGTTTGATGAAAATTTAACAAAATTTTAACATGACATAAATTTTTTGCAAAAAATTGAAATTCGCTCTTGTAAAACAAGGTCGTTTTATGTTACAATAGAGGGACGGAATTAAAAATTTTAAATTTATCTGATCGGGTCACGGCATCCGTCCTGCCCCGATTACGGATGCAAGTCCGGCAGAAAGGAGTTCAAAATGATTTATTCTTCAGAAGTAGAAAGAATGTGCGTTGTTAAAAAAGGCGCGAATCACGGTCCGGCACCCATTCCGGAGGAAGGAAAATGGGTACAGTCAAAAGAGATTAAGGATATTTCCGGTCTTACTCACGGTGTAGGCTGGTGCGCACCTCAGCAGGGAGCCTGTAAGCTTACTCTCAATGTTAAGGACGGTGTAATACAGGAGGCGCTTGTTGAGACAATCGGCTGCAGCGGTATGACACATTCCGCAGCAATGGCGTCGGAAATTCTTCCGGGCAAGACAATTCTCGAGGCTCTTAACACAGACCTCGTATGCGATGCTATCAACACAGCCATGAGAGAGCTGTTCCTCCAGATTGTATACGGAAGAACACAGACTGCATTCTCAGAGGGCGGTCTTCCTATCGGCGCAGGTCTTGAGGACTTGGGCAAGGGTCTCAGAAGCCAGGTCGGCACAATGTACGGCACTCTTGCAAAGGGTTCAAGATATCTTGAAATGGCAGAAGGCTATGTAACAGGTATCGCTATCGACGCTGACGACGAGATTATCGGTTACGAATTTGTTCATCTCGGCAAAATGATGGAGATGATAAGAGGCGGTATGGACGCAGGCGAGGCTCTTGAAAAGGCAAAGGGCTCGTACGGCAGAGTTCAGGACGCGGTTAAGATAATCGACCCGAGAAAGGATTAAGGAGGTTAGAATAATGGCTTTATTTGAAAGTTATGAAAGAAGAATAGACAAAATAAACTCTGTATTGAACGCTAACGGTATTGCCTCAATCGATGAAGCAAAGGCAATCTGTGACGAGAAGGGCATTGACCCCTATACAATAGTAAAGAATATTCAGCCTATCTGCTTTGAGAACGCTTGCTGGGCATATGTTGTAGGCGCGGCTCTTGCAATCAAGAGAGGCGTAAAGACAGCTGCCGACGCGGCAGAGGTTATCGGCGAAGGTCTTCAGTCCTTCTGTATTCCGGGCAGCGTTGCTGACGACAGAAAGGTTGGTCTGGGTCACGGCAACCTCGGCGCAATGCTTCTCAGAGAGGAAACAAAGTGCTTTGCATTCCTCGCAGGTCACGAATCCTTTGCGGCTGCCGAGGGCGCTATCGGTATCGCAAGAAGTGCTAACAAGGTAAGAAAAGAACCCCTCCGCGTTATTCTTAACGGTCTTGGCAAGGACGCAGCACAGATTATTTCAAGAATAAACGGTTTCACATATGTTCAGACTCAGTTTGACTATGCTACAGGCAAGGTAAACGTAGTCCGTGAGAAGGCATACTCAAACGGCGAGAGAGCAAGCGTTCGCTGCTACGGCGCCGATGATGTTCGCGAGGGCGTTGCTATCATGCACCTTGAGGGTGTTGATGTATCAATCACGGGTAACTCCACAAACCCGACACGTTTCCAGCACCCGGTTGCAGGTACTTATAAGAAGGAATGTATCGAGCAGGGCAAAAAATACTTCTCTGTTGCATCCGGCGGCGGCACAGGCAGAACGCTCCATCCGGACAATATGGCTGCAGGTCCCGCTTCCTACGGCATGACCGATACAATGGGAAGAATGCACTCGGACGCTCAGTTCGCAGGCTCCTCCTCCGTTCCGGCTCACGTTGAAATGATGGGCTTCCTCGGAATAGGCAACAACCCGATGGTCGGCGCAACCGTTGCAGTTGCTGTTGCTGTTGAAGAGGCTATGAGCAAATAGTTTTTCGCGGTTTTTAAAGTGAATATTTGAAATTTAGTGTCAGACACATCATTTCGGGGTTTCCCCCTTGATGTGTCTGACTTTTTTTGCTGTTGCAAAAAAGTCAGATGCAAAGACTATACCGCAAATATAAACACTGCATTTTATTTATAAATGTCTTTAATACCGTTTCGGCTTATATTTTGTATTAAAATACACCTTTATTCGCCGATTTTTTTGCATACTTTCAACAAAATTTCAAAAACACTATTGACATTTTAAACAAAGTGTGCCATAATCACAGAAAAGAAAACTTAATAGAAAATTTATACTAATGGTAGAGGCGCGGTTTTTATCAGTAGAAACGCTCATACGAAAGGCAAACGGAGCTTTTTGAAAGGAAACGCCGCCGAAACATATATCACATTGCCTTTGAGATATATGTTGGGTTGTAGGAGAACATCTTGCAGACTGTCACTTTTGTGAAGCGCTATCCGTAGTTTGAGTATTTTGGTTATATGCCGTGTACGTTCAACTCAGTTAGCGTACACGGTTTTTTGTTTACCTCTGCCACCCGATGCCAAGGATTTGCAGCAAACGTAAAAGCGAGTTTGCGTTTCTCCCATCCTGCGCGGTTCTTAAAACAGTAAATAATCAAAAAAATTATATAAAAGGTGGTAAAAGTTATGAAAAAAATTGTTTCACTCATTTTGGCATCAGCGGTTATACTCGGCTTGGCAGGCTGCGGCTCCAAAAAGAACGCGCAGACCTCCGGGGGCGGCTCCGACGTTCTTAAAGTAGGTATGGAATGTAACTACGCTCCGTACAACTGGTCACAGTCCGACGATTCCAACGGTGCGGTTGCCATTGCAAACGTTGATAATATGTATACAAACGGCTATGACGTACAGGTCGCACAAAAAATCGCAAAGGCGCTCGGCAAAAAACTCGAAATCTATTCCTACGAATGGGACAGCCTTATCCCGGGTGTTCAGTCGGGTAAGCTCGACATGATTATAGCGGGTATGAGCCCCACGGACGAAAGACGCGAAAAAATCGACTTTTCCGATAACTACTACAGTTCTAACCTCGTTATAGTAACAAAAAAGGACAAGCTCACGGACGTTAAGACAATCGCCGATCTTAAAGGCAAAAAGATTGCGGCTCAGTCGGGAACCTTCCACCTTACCGCACTTACCGACCAGACCGAGGCCGCGGTAAACGAAATGGCGGACTTTTCAACAATGCTCATTGCGCTCGGCGCGGGTACGGTTGACGGCTATGTTGCCGAGGAACCCACCGCAATGGCGGTTTGCGAGGATCCAAACTACAGCTATGTGGCGCTCGAAAACAATAACACAGGATTTACCGTAAAGAACGACGACGTAAGCATCGCTGTCGGCGTTAAAAAAGGCTCTGATTTAAAGGAGCAGATTAACGGCGTTCTTGCCGACTTCGACTCCGACGCACAGAGAGAGCTTATGTCGGAAATGGTTAAACTTTCACCGAGCGAAGATTAAGAATACGGCGGTAACAAAATATGGGTAACTTTTTAAATGAAGTAATAAACATTCTTGTGAAATATAAAGGCTATTTTCTTCAGGGCGTCGGCTTTACAATGCTTATCGCCCTGGCGGGAACCACAATAGGTCTTGCGATAGGACTTATAACCGGCATTGTTCGTACGATACCGACCTCCAAAAATCCCGTCATACGCGCGCTAATGAAAATCGTCAACTTTATCATAAGCGTCTATGTCGAGGTTTTCCGCGGTACTCCTATGATGGTTCAGTCAATGGTAATCTTCTGGGGCTATGCGTTCATGAACGGCGGTCAGACGCTTCCGCTTATACCTGCAGGCATATTTATCGTATCAATCAATACCGGCGCATATATGGCGGAAATCGTCCGCGGCGGGATTATATCCATCGACAAGGGGCAGTTCGAGGGCGCATATTCAATAGGCATGAACCACTGGCAGACAATGATAAACGTAATCATACCACAGACAATGCGAAACATCCTCCCGGCAATCAGCAACGAGTTTGTCATCAACATAAAGGACACCTCCGTTCTGAATGTTATCGGCGTAACAGAGCTGTATTTCTTCACTGCAAAGATTTCAAAAATGACATGGTCTATATTTGAAACCTACGTTGTTGCGTGTATAATATACTTCATTTTGACCTTCACGATAACGCGCATTCTGAAATATGCGGAGCATAAGATTGACGGACCTTCATCATATACGATACACCACTCGTCAACTATGCCAAACGAGCGTTTTACTGTAAAGGAGGGCAAATAATGAACACACGGGATACAAACGCAATCATATCCGTCAACGGTCTTAAAAAGGATTTCGGTGAAAACAATGTCTTAAAGGACATCAACTTCTCGGTCAAGCGCGGCGACGTAACCTGCATTATAGGCTCCTCCGGCTCGGGAAAATCCACCATGCTTCGGTGCATAAACCTTCTTGAAGAGCCGACGGACGGCGAGATTATTTACAACGGCAAAAACATTCTTGAAACCAAGAACATCCCCGCCTACCGCGCAAAGGTCGAAATGGTTTTTCAGAGCTTTAACCTCTTTGAAAACATGACCGTCCTCAAAAACTGCATGATAGGACAGCGCAAGGTGCTGAAGGTTGACAAGGAAACCGCAAAAAAGGAGGCAATGTTCTACCTTGATAAGGTCGGCATGGCTCCGTATATAAACGCAAAGCCGCGTCAGCTTTCCGGCGGTCAGAAGCAGAGGGTCGCAATCGCGAGAGCGCTTGCCATGAAACCCGATGTAATTTTGTTTGACGAGCCTACCTCCGCCCTTGACCCGCAAATGGTCGGCGAAGTTCTGGACGTAATCAAGACCATTGCCAAAGAAGGTCTTACCATGATAATCGTAACCCACGAAATGGCGTTCGCGCGCGATGTATCGAATCATGTAGTATTCATGAACGACGGCGTTATTTGTGAAGAAGGCACGCCCGAGGAAATATTCACAAATCCTAAAAAGCCCGAAACAAAAGCCTTTCTGTCACGCTTTATGAACAACTGATATTTTTAAAAGCCTATGCCGCACGGCATAGGCTTTTTTACACACACATCCACTCTGTAAAACGCGTGCGTTTAACGTCCTCTTCCTTCCTATTTATAATATAAGAAGTTTTTCCGCCAATAAAATTTGACATTTTTCGACACTTGATTTATAATAACTATAGAAAAGTTTTTAAATCGGTGATAAAAATGTATAGCTCTGAACATATAATTACATCAAAACACTACCTTATTCTTTGCGTCTGCGCGTTCTGCGCGGGAATCCTGTTTTCGGTCAGATACCCCGCATACTGCCAAACGGTAAAATATGCCGCGTACATTATCTGTGCAGTTCTTGCCGCAGCAGTTTCTCTTGTTCTGATTTTCAAAAAACGTCCGCGCCGAATCAAGCCGTTCCTTCTTCCTCTGCTGCTCACGGCGTTCGTTCTTCTCGGTATTCTCCGCTGCGAGAGCTTTGACAACCGCCGTACCGTTCTGGGTGACTGTGCCGGCAAGCTTACATGGTTTTACGGTCGTGTTGTTTCCCCTCCCTCGCTATCCTCAAACGGTCAGTATTGCCGCTTTGAGTTAAACGTACGCGCAGTAGAGTTTTCCGGCTTCACCGCCAAAACCGATGAGGACATCGTTCTGACCGCTCCGCCGTCATTTGCCGACACTCTTACGCTTAACGACACGGTTATATTTTGGGGCGAGCCGACCTCAATCAATTCCAAAGACTCGTCCGTTTCCGAATCCTACGCGAAATACCTGAAAAGCAAAAATATTTTCTTTACCGCAAAGGCTCAAACTCTGCGTGAAAGCGCACTTCCGCCGGGGCGCTTCTCTGTTTCCGACTCGCTGCGCAGACTCGGCATTATTCTGCATACCAAAATCGCTGCGGCGTGCGATGCCATGTTCTTTGAAAACCCAAACATTAACGCAATGATTAAGGGTATTCTAATAGGCGATAAAAGCGACTTCTCGCCGGAACTCTACGACTCGCTGTCAAACGCGGGTATCTCCCATATCGCCGCGGTTTCGGGTATGCATATGTCAATCCTGTTTTCTGCCGTTACGTATCTCCTCAGCTTTACCGGACTGAACAAAAAGTCCGTAATGCTGCTCTCGCTTCCGGCAATACTCCTGTTTGCCGCCGCGTCAGCGTTTACGCCGTCAGTCTGCCGCAGCGCCGCAATGCTCTCGGTTATGATTCTCTCCGTTCTGACCGGGCAACGATACACCCCGGTCAACAGCCTTTTCCTTGCCCTCGGTCTGATTCTGTGCAAATCTCCGTACGCAATATTTTCGTCAGGCCTGCTCCTGTCATTCGGCGCTGCGCTCGGCATACTGACATTTTGCAAATATATAAGCGTCCTGCTGTGCCGTATCCTGCGCCGAATCCCGCACCGCAAAGCCGTTGCCGAGGCTCTGTCCGTGTCGCTTTCGTCATTTATCGGCACAGCGTTCTCTACTGCTGTATTTTTTGACAGAATCTCGCTTATTCAGTTTGTAACAAACCTGTGGATAATCCCGCTTGTGACCTTTACCTTCTGCGCGGGTTACCTCTGCTGCGCCGTATATTTTCTGTTTCCGTCTGCGGCAATGCACGTTTTCCGCTACACCGCAGCAGGCGGCGGCGAACTTATTTACCTTACCGCAAAAGTGTTCGCCTCCGACCGTTTCTCGCTCTATGCGCCAATCGGCTACCTCCCCTGCCCTATGTGGGTAATCTATGCGGCAAATGTTCTGATACTCTATTTCTCGCTCAAACTGGCGTACGATAATGTGATTTCATCGCAAAACACCGCACTTTGTTAAATTTTTTTAAATATTTTTATAAAATGATTGAAATCCGCATATATTTTGTGTTATACTAATTGGACAGTAAAAAAATGACACACAATATCGGCAGGAGGTTTTTGAATGCTCTGCGCAAAATGTAAAAAAAATCTCGCCGTAGTTTTTATCACCAAGATGAATCCGGACGGCACACAGGCGAACGAGGGCTACTGTATCTCGTGCGCAAAATCTCTTAATCTTGATCCCATAAACAAAATGATAGATAATCTCGGTATCGACCCCGAGGAAATGGATAATATGAGTCAGGATATGCTCAATATGCTCCGCGACATGAACGGCGGCGAGGACATCGACCCCGCCATGGGCATGGAAATGCTCGGCGATGTATTGGGCGAGGAAAACGAGTTTGACGACAGCGAGGATGACGGCGCGGTCAAAAAGTCGCCGTTTTCCTTCTTCAGCAACATGATGAAAGGCTCGTCACAAAACAAGGAGGATGACTCCGGCGAAACGTCCGTCAAGAGCGACACCAAAAAGGATCGCCGCAAAAAGGACAAAAAACGCAAGTTCCTTGATATGTACGGCATCAACCTCACCGCAAAAGCACGTGAGGGTCTTATCGACCGTGTAATCGGCAGAGATACCGAGATGACCCGCGTTACCCAGATTCTGAACAGGCGCACAAAGAACAATCCCGTTCTTATCGGCGAGCCGGGCGTCGGCAAAACCGCCATTGCGGAGGGACTTGCTCTCAGAATCGCAGAAGGCAACGTCCCCGCCAAGCTCCTCGGCTGCGAAATCTATCTTATAGACATGGCGGCAATGGTCGCGGGTACTCAGTTTCGCGGTCAGTTTGAGTCAAGGCTCAAAAGCCTTATTAACGAGGTAAAAGCTCTCGGCAATATAATTCTTGTCATTGACGAAGTTCATATTCTCACCAAGGCGGGTGATGCGGACGGCGCAATGAATGCGGGCAACATTCTGAAACCCGCTCTTTCGCGCGGCGAAATTCAGATTATCGGCGCGACAACTCTCGAAGAATACCGCAAGTATATTGAGAAGGACTCCGCCCTTGAACGGCGTTTTCAGACCGTTCTGGTTGAGGAGCCGACCGTTGACGAAACAATAGAAATGCTCAAAGGCATAAAAGGCTACTACGAGGACTACCACAAGGTAAAAATCACCGATGATATTATCCGCTGTGCGGCAATTCTCTCCAAGCGCTATATAACCGACAGATTCCTCCCCGACAAGGCTATTGATGTCATAGACGAGGCTGCGTCACGCGCCAATCTTGACAACCAGAAGCTGCTTGAACACGAAAAACTTAAGGACGAGGAAAGTCGAATTGACGAGGAAATCACGAATCTGAACGCCATACTTGACGAGCAGCTTGACAAGCAACGTACCGCCGCAGAATATCAGTCGGCAAACGGTCAGCAGGTCAATATAGAAACCGATGACCGCGGAATAAAGGTATACGAGCAGCTCGCCGAGCTGAAAAGCCAAAAGATGCGTATTGACGCGAGAATTGCCGAGCTTGAAAGGGACGGTCTTGAAACATATCTGACAACGGACGACCTTGCAAGCGTTATCGAGGCTTGGACAAAAATCCCGGTAAAAAATATTACCGAGTTTGAAACCAACAGGCTTATCAACCTTGAGGAACGCCTTCACAAAAACCTTATCGGACAGGACGAGGCGGTCGGCGCCGGATCGCGCGGGATCCGCCGC
>OGRO01002647.1_pt1 | contig 13730 bp, 15 predicted proteins | sample 1553451 | NCBI WGS metagenome assembly OGRO01 (sample SAMEA2580021, study PRJEB22360) | human gut metagenome
AAGAAATGGAAGAGGTATTGCGTTTCATTGAATTCGCAAAAAGTAAGAGAAAAAAATAGAGGTAGTATTAAATGAATAAGCTAGAAGAATTAATGAATCAATATCCTAAATTAGATTATGTCTTTAGTAAGGATATGCCTGATATCTTAAAAGGACTATGCTTAGGGGAAACAATTTATATAAATGCCAATACTAATACAACCACCGCTGAAAAGGTTGTAACACTGAGCGAGGAGATTGCTCATTACCAAACAGGTTCAGGCAACATTATTAGACAAAAAACAGTTTCAGATTGGAAACAGGAAAACATAGCTAGACGAGTCGGAAACCAACGGCTAGTTACTTTAGATAATCTGATTTACTGTTGGAAAAAGGGATTCGAAACATCAAATGAGATTGCTGATGAATTGGAAGTTACGATCGAGTGTGTAGAAGATGCTATTGAAAGTTATCGTTCTACACATGGTATAAAGTTTGAGTATAAAAATTATCAAATAAACTTTAATACTGATACCCACATTCAAATATATAAATTAGCAGAATAAAAAAACAGGATAAGGTTTATACCCTATCCTGTTTTCTAAAGATATACAATTGAGGTGATAACATGAAAGGATCAGTACGCAAACGTGGTGAAAAGTGGAGCTACTACTTCACCTATAAACAAGACGGAAAATACAAGAAAAAAGAAAAAGGTGGCTTTGTTACCAAAAAAGAAGCCGAAGCTGCTCTAAGGGAAGCATTGCACCTTTACGATAAAAATAATATAGTTAAACAATTTAATTCTTACACACTCTATGATTATATCAATCATTGGTTAGAGACTGAAGCTAAAAGAACGTTAAAACCTAGAACATTAGAACTTTATCAATATTCTAATGAAAAATACATAAAAGACGAGATTGGATATATTAAAATTACTGATTTTAACCCGGTAATACTCTACAAATTTTTAAGCCAAAAACAAGAATCTTACTCTTCATCATCTATTAACAATATAAGAAACGTCTTAAATAATGCCTTCAATTGTGCGATTCGTGAGGGAATCATCCATGCTAATCCTATGAGTACTGTTAGGCTTAATCCTAAAGGATATAATACCGAACGTAGCCAAGATAAAAAAGCTTTAACTAAAGATGAAGTTAAGATACTACTGGAGACTGCAAAGGGAACTAAGTACTATTTACCTATTATAATCGCATTACAAATGGGACTTAGACGTAGCGAAGTCTTAGGATTGACATGGGATGATATAGACTTTGAAAACAAAACACTAACCGTTAATAAAATCCTAGTCGATATTAAAAACACTGAACTAAGATTAACTAGTCCTAAAACAAACTCAAGTATACGAATAATAAAATTAACCGCTGATGTAATTGAAGCATTAAAGATTGCTAAAAAAGAACAAGAAAGATTTAAGCACAAATTTGGGGATTACTACTATAAAGATCATAACTTCGTATATTGCCAAAAAGATGGCACCCCCATGTCACCAAATAAAAGCTTCACTCCACTATTCAGATATTTTATTAGAAAAAACATTTCATTTCCTGTTCGTTTTCATGATTTAAGGCATACTCATGCCACATTAATGTTAGAAGCGGGAATAAATCCTAAAATAATACAGGAACGATTAGGTCATGTTAATATCAACACCACTCTTAACGTCTATAGCCATGTTACCAAAGACATGGAAGATGATTCGGTGAAAATATTTGAGAATATCTTTAAATAATTCAATATTATTGCCACCAAAAAACATTTATAGTGGCAAATTAGTGGCAAAACACTCATTAAACACTGATTTTCAAAATTAAAACATGGTAATATCAATGTTTTATTGTTTTTTATCATCAATTTTCCTATCATATTATATACGATTGAAACAAAATATTAAAGATTATTAAAAAAAATTGCGCCCAAGACACTGATTTTACCATGATTCTAAGTCATTAAAGAATAGATTTATGATATGATGAATCTACCGGAGGGGATGAGATGCAAATATATGTAATGCCAGATTGGATTAATTTAACGTTACAAATACTATCGACTATTGTTCTAATTGCAATCGTTTGGCTTGTTATTAAATCTTTACGAAAACGATGAATCTAAAAAAAGATTCACTTTTTGGTAAATGTATTACAACATTTAATATTATTTTATCTAATTAGGTGAAAGGAGAAGGGAATGTTACCTATGAAAACAATATCTACAATGAAAAGAGGAATTATATGAGATCTGAAGTGATTCCGTTTTAAAATTAAAACTGTGGATAACTAAAAAGCACCTCATTAGCGAGGTGCTTTTTGCTTTATAAATGAATAAAGCCAAAGAAGTAATTCTTTAGCTTTATTAAAATATAGGGAGCATATCATAATTGATTATACCTTGTATCAATATCTCAGAGATTAATTAACGGTTAACATCGCGTTAATATTGTGTTAATTAGTCTTTTTGAATAATAAAACAACACACTCTGAAGTTATTCCTTCTTCTCGCCCCACAAACCCTAACTTTTCACCACGAGTAGCTTTTACATTAACTTGATCCATTGAAGCATTTAAATCACTCGCAATATTTTGACGCATCGAGTCGATATGTGGTCGCATTTTAGGTCTTTCAGCATAAATTGTCGCATCTAAATTTCCTAAGCAATATCCCGCTTCATCCATCATTTTAAAGGCTCCGCGCAATAGAACACGTGAATCGACTCCTTTGTAAGTTGGATCAGTATCTGGAAAATGAGTTCCGATATCACCTTTTGCTAAAGCACCAATAATTGCTTCTGTTATTGCGTGGCATAATACATCAGCATCACTATGTCCAAGTAATCCTTTTGTATGCTCAATCTCAACTCCACCTAAAATTAATTTGCGTCCCTCTACTAACTGATGGATATCAGTTGAATGGCCAATTCGAATCATCAAAATCTTCCTTTCTAATCAAAAATATCATCAAATAAGTCATCTAGTTCAATCATCCCCTGTGATTTTAACTCGATTAAATCAAAAAGGACTCCTTGATGTAAGCTTTGTTTTATCACGATATTAGATGATACCGTAACTACGGAACACACTATCACAATAATAACGGCAACTAGACTCGAAATAATTAAATAAAGCTCTAAACCTTTCTTTCTCATTGAATTCACCTACATTCCTCAATTGATTCTTAATTAAGTCGTTTATAGATCAAATAACCTGTATAAAGTGACGCAACCCCAATATTAAATAAAATTAGTGTCACTCCTAATACTGCAATCGCAAGTCCGATTGAAAAAGACATTAAAAAAATACTTCCAATTATAAAACGAAAACTCGTCATAAAAAATAAAATCGAGACACATAAAGATGCTATGATAGCACAGATAGAGATACCTTTTTTAAAACCTTTTTCATTAGATTTTGGCTTTTCTACCTTTGAATCATCTTTATCAGCGGGGAAACGAGATTCAGTATAATCTAATGATTGCTTAACTTCTTGTGCTACCTTTTTAGGCCATCCTAATCTAGATAATATCTCCTCTTCATCTATATCTAACTCTTTCATTTCATTAACTTGTTCTTTATAAGAAGATAAGATTTCTAATCGGTCCTCTTCTAAAATATCTTGTAATTCTCGCTCTAACTCTTCTAGCCATTGGTTAATCATATCCACTGACTAATCACACTCCTTCGAATAAACGATGAACGGATTCAACCATTTGATTCCATTCTTTTAAAAGTTTTGCTAAATATTCTTCACCTTTATCTGTTATTGAATAATATTTTCTCGTCGGACCTTCAGTTGACTCTTTATTATAAGTTTCTAAATAGCCTTCTTTCGTTAATCTTCTTAATAATGGATAAATTGTACTCTCAGTCACCTCTATATAATATGAAAGTTTTTGAACCATTTCGTAACCGTACAAATCCGTTTTTTCAATTAATTTTAAAACACATAATTCTAAAACACCCTTTTTATATTGTGCATTCATAATCTCATTATTAATAACAACAAATTGTTACCCTAAACCTCCCTTACAGATAGTCTTTTAGCAAGAAATCCATCAAAAAGACTTGTGATATAATACCACAAGTCTTTCAAATTTAAAATATTTTCTAACCTTTTATTCGGCTATATTAATCTAAATTTGTATCCACACTGCGAGAAATAATACTTCCATCAATCCCACTAATTTCGAATTCGTATTCAGTTCTTCCCTCATAAACAGTAATCTCATATACAGGAATTCCTCGTTCATAATCTAATAAAAATTCGCCAATTACGCCACTATTTACCTGGCCTAATGCAATCTCCTTCGCTTTAGTTTGATCAATATTTAATCCTTGATTAGTATTTATATTAGATGCTTGGTTAATTAATTCTTGGTCTTTACTCAAAATACTTCCATCCATCGCACTGACTTCAAATTCATATTTATATGTTCCATCTACTACTGTAACATCATAAACCGGAAGGTAGTCATCGCGGTCCAATTTAATTCCAACAATTGTTCCATTGACTTGATTATTTATAATTTCTTTTACTTTTGCCTCATCAATCTTTACTTCATTAGTGATTAGTGGATTTTGTTCACTACTACGTTTTAAAATACTTCCATCAACAGCACTGATTTCAAATTCATATTCAGTCGTACCATTCACAATCGTAATATCATAATTTGGAATAATATCATCCATATCGTATGAGAATTCAATAACATTTCCTGATCCGACTTCTTTCAAAGCAATCTCTTTTGCTTGCTCTTCAGTAATTGTCACTTGCGCACCGCTAATATTTGTTGAATTAGGATTCTGGGAAGTTATCGGAGTTTCTGTTTGAGTAGTTGATGGATTAGTCGTTTGAGGAGCAGAAGAACATCCGAATAAAAATGCCCCTGTTACTAACATTGAATATAATAGTGTCTTTTTCATAAAAATCTACTCCTTATATCTTAATTATTATTTTTATTTTTATAAAAAAATTAAATTTTAATGTATAACATCGTGATAAATTTTAGTTATTCATCTCCTACTGTGTATTACACACTAGTAGTATAACAAACACTACTATACATTGTCTAGTAGCTTGTATAAAAATAGCCAACGAAATTTTTTTCGTTGGCTATTTTTTTATCGTAATTTGAATTTCTTGTTTAACGACATAAAATATGATTCACTTATTTCAATTCATTTTAGCTATTAAATATCTATAGGGTTCCCTTCATTAATTGCTTTGCCATTACTAAATCTTCTGGAGTTGTTAGTTTAATATTAGTATAGTCTCCTCGTACCACATTAACAGTTGATTTTGTAAACTTCTCTATTAAGCTTGCCTCATCAGTCCCTAAAAATTCTGCTTTTTTTGCACGTTCATGTGCTTGCTTTAATAAAGAAGTTGGGGCTGCTTGCGGTGTCTGAACAGCATATATTTGCGAGCGATCAGGAGTTTCAACTACGACACCGTCAACTACACGTTTAATCGTATCCTTTACAGGCACTGCTACAATAGACGGATGATGACTTAGAGCTTGCTGATAACATTCATCAATCATACGTTGCGTCACAAAAGGTCGCGCTCCATCATGAACTAAAACAACATCCTCAGTAACCATCTGAAGCCCATTGTAGACACTATATTGTCGTTCGCTTCCACCTCGAACAATTCGAATACGCGAATCCATTATATTAGCACCTTCTAAGATATTTTGCATCGTATCTATTTCAGTTGGATTAACAACTAATATAAGTTGTCCACAGTTTGCATTTTTTAAGAATTTTTTCAAGGTATGAACCACAACAGGTTGGTTGTTAATTTCATATAACATTTTATTGTAACCCAATCCCATTCGACTTCCAATTCCGGCTGATAAAATAATTGCAGCGTACATGTCTTTCACCTCATATGTAAAAGTTGCCTCCTATTGATAGGAGGCTAGTTTAAAAAATTATAAAATGATTTCTTTAATTTGGTCGTCTTTACGATCTAGATAATGAATTGATTGAATACGACGAACAGTTCTTGATTTTCCGCGAATAACTAATGTTTCAGTTGTGGCAATTCCATCTTCACATGTGATTCCATCTAATAAATCACCTTTAGTGATTCCTGTTGCTGAGAAGATAACATTATCACTTTTCGCCATATCCTCAAGTTTTAAAATTTCGTTTGGTTTAACTCCCATTTCTTCACAACGACGAGCTTCATCCTCACTCATTTTAATATTTTCTTCTGTCTCACCTTTAACATCTTTACGTAAAACTAAACGTCCTTGCATATCTCCATCAAGTGCACGGATTACAGCAGCAGAAACAACACCTTCTGGTGCTCCACCAATTCCATAAACCATATCAACTTCACTAAATGGCATACATGTTAAAATTGAAGCTGCAACATCTCCATCTGGAATCGCAAATACACGCACTCCTAAAGCCTGCATTTGTTTAATTTGCTCATCATGACGTGGTTTAGCAAGTGTCATCACTGTTACAGCAGATAATGGCTTATTAACTGCTTTGGCAACACGACGAATATTTTCTTCTAAAGATAAGTTTAAATCAATAACACCTTTCGCTTTTGGCCCAACGATTAGTTTTTCCATGTACATATCTGGTGCTTTTAAGAAAGATCCTTTTTCACCAACGGCAAGGGTTGTCATAGCATTAGCCTGTCCCATTGCTGTCATACGAGTTCCTTCAATTGGATCTACCGCGATATCTACATCGTCTCCAAATCCAGTTCCAACACGTTCTCCGATGTATAACATTGGCGCCTCATCGATTTCACCTTCACCAATCACAATCTCTCCGCGAATATTAATTTCATTTAATACGTGACGCATCGCTAAAACAGCCGCACCATCTGCCGCGTTTTTATCCCCACGTCCTAACCACTTGTAACCTGCTAATGCTGCTGCCTCTGTGGCACGAGAAAACTCAATTGCTAATTCACGTCTCATGTTGAAACCTCCTATAAATGATTTAAAATTCCAATTTTATTATATCAAAAAATCAAGTTCTCGGTTGGAATTTTGTCGTTTTTTTGGAACAACTTTCACAAAAATAATTTCTTTCAATTTAACCTTATCAAAAAAAACACTTTTCACCATATAGATAAAAAGTGTTTTTAGATGTTATTGAATTGGATTAGTTAAAGCATCAAAGCTAACATTTAACCATTCACGATATTTGTTATCGTCCCCTGCCATTTCGAGGGCATGATAAGCTTCTACAATAACTGTATGAGGATACTTTTCATTACCTAAAAGATAATGTTTATACTTTTCATAAAGATCCATTAAATAAGTATGAGCTTCTTTTTCACGAATTGTAAATAAATATCGATTTCCTAAAAAGGCAACTATTCCCCCTAACAAAACAAATCCCACACGATTCTGGGCAACAATTAATCCTGTTGTTCCAATAACAGCTGCTCCAAGCGATTGGATAGTTGTTGCAATCATTTTATAATCGTATCGATTAAAGAACATATTTACATACGATGTAATCATCACAATCAACGTTCGTGAAGTTGAAGATTTAAAGATTGTAAATAAAATTAAAAATAAAATAACACCGAATAATGTCCCTGTAAATCGCATCCATGTTTTCTTATTACTTTCCTCATAACTTGGTTGAACAAGTGCTAACAGTGTAAAACATAGCCAACGACCATATTCTAAGTTAAAGAATGTGGTGTAGAACAAGGCAGCACTTAATAAAATCGTCACACGCATAGCAAATTTAAAAGACAGTGACTTTGTATCAATTTGGAATATTTGATGCAAGATGTTTTCTTTATATTCAGGATAAACATCTTGTTCAGATAATTTCAATATCTTTAAAGCCTGTTTAATTTTTTGCATGAAGTCAGGTAAAACTTTTTCATCCCATTTATCAAATATTTTAGCCGCAATAGCGTAGTCCTCATTTTTTAATCCTTGAACTAATAATTTCAGATCTAGTAATAATTCTTCTGATGTTTCACCCGCTTCGTAGTAATTTGAGACATCTGTTAATAAGTAATAAATTTTATGAAGTGAGATAATTTCACTCACACGATACATACTATCCGTTGTTAAAGTCGTTCTTAAATTGCGACGTTCAAATGTTACTTTCATAAAACGTTTCATTCCCAGTTTAAGAACATCGATTTCTTCAGGATGAATACTGTAATCTTGAGATAAAATTCGATCGATTCTTTTTTCAACAAGCTCTAATGCTGTTTCATTTTCATTTTTTAAAATCTTCTTATAAGTATCTTTGTTCATTACATATTGTAATAAAACGATTAATAATGCTCCTATCGCTAACGAAATTAAACGTCCTGGAAGCATTTTAATATCTGAAACTGGTGCTGATAATAATAGAAATAAATATCCAAGTAAATATGGGAAATGATATGTTTTCTTACCATTTATCGTTGTCCAATACGTCATAAAGAAAATAAATGGAATACTAATTAACATTGTTAAAAATGCACTAACCGTTATTAAATAACTCGCTAATCCCATATACAACAAGATGAATAATAATTTAATAAATAACAGTTTTAAATTTTGAGTCATATCCTTTTCAGATGTAACTAATCCAATAATTAAAACCGTAACTCCAACCATTAAGTTAGATTGGCCAAAAATGGTCTTAAACAAAACAACATAAACCATAATGGACAGAAATAAAAATGCATTAGATATGATTTGTTTTTTCATTCTTCTCACCTCAATAAAATAAATAGTGTCGAGCAATATAACAAAAATATCCATTTTTGTCAATGAAGTTTAGAGAATAAACTTTTCATCGTATAAAATCCTCGAAATTCCATAATACTACTTTTTAAATGTACTTTTTTATTATATTGAATTTGTCTAAATATTATATTGAATGTGGTAAAAAAGTAATTCCAATAAAAACGTTTTTTGCCTAAAATTAGGTTGTAAAATGCTTTACTTGGATGTATAATTTGTCAAGTGAAAATTAGAGGGGAGTAAATACTATGTTGTCTTACGAATTTCTATTTGATATTGCTTTAATCTTAATGAGCACTAAGCTTTTGGGATTATTAACAAAAAAAATTCAATTACCACAAGTTGTTGGAGCATTACTAGCTGGATTAATTTTAGGCCCAGCATGTCTAAATGTTTTACATGAAACAGATTTTATCCTTCAGTTATCTGAACTAGGTGTTATCGTTTTAATGTTTACAGCTGGACTTGAAACAGATATGAAAGAATTAAAGAAAACCGGAAAAGCATCTATTATTATTGCTTTACTTGGAATGATTGTTCCACTTATCGGAGGATTTATTATCGCATCCGTATTTAATAAAAATGGAATTTCAGATGCCAATGCACCAATTGTTCTTCAAAATATCTTCATCGGAATTATCCTAACTGCTACTTCAGTAAGCATTACGGTTGAAACATTAAAAGAACTTGGAAAGCTAAGTACCCGTGCTGGAAATGCTATTTTAGGAGCCGCAATTATTGATGATATTTTAGGAGTTATTGCTTTAACAGTTGTAACGAGTGCGACAAACACCGATGTTAGCATCGGATTAGTTTTAATCAAAATCGTTCTATTCTTCATTCTTGGAGGAATAGGTGGCTATATTTTCTCTAAATTCATGAATAAGAGCATGCGTCTTCATAATATGGATTTAAGACGTTTCGTCATCTTATCATTCGTTTTCTGTTTATTATTATCATTTACTGCTGAACACTTCTTCGGTGTTGCTGATATTACCGGTGCCTTTATGGCAGGTTTAGTTTTATCTAACGCACCACGTAAACATTATTTAATGGCGCGTTTTGATACAACAGCGTACATGCTATTATCACCAATTTTCTTCGCAAGTATCGGAATTAAAGTTGTGATTCCAGAAATGTCAGCGTCTTTAATCACTTTCTCAGGAATCTTAATCGTCGTTGCGATTTTAACGAAAATTCTTGGATGTGGGCTTGGAGCAAAACTTTGCCGATATACAAATGCTGAAGCTCTTCAAATCGGAACCGGAATGGTTTCAAGGGGAGAAGTCGCATTAATCGTAGCAAGTAAAGGATCTGCCTTTGGATTAATGGGATCGGTGTTCTTTGGTCCAATCGTTATCATGGTTGTCACTACGACTATTATTACACCAATTCTATTAAAATTAGTATTTTCAAATAAAGCTGCAATAGAAAATTCTCAAGTTGCATTAGAACAAACTGTTGCATAATAAAAAGACCACGAAATTTCGTGGTCTTTTTATTTGTTCAATTTTTCATAGGAAAGATTAAATCCAAAAATATATAAATCCTCTGATTGTTCTAATTCTTCATAATCAACGCCAACGGATTCTAACGAGAATAAATTACTAAAAGAAGTCATCCCACTTCCTTCGGTGAAAACTCTGGTTTCCTTATAAGTATCCATATAATAACCTTCAATACCTTCAACTGTCGTTAAGGTTTCATACTGCATTTTCCCTTCTTGTGTCAATTCCACACGTGTGATAACCGTTTGAGCAGTACAATCTTGCCCTTCATATACAAAATTTTCAAACCAACTTGTCCCAACTTCAAGCGGAGCTTTTAAAATCACTTTATTCGGGATAATAGAATTTAACAACATTTCATTTTTTAGTTGATTATACTGATCTTGATTATTAATATGTTCAATCACAGATTGGTTATCAATTTCGTATGTGAGTGTGAACGTACGATTTTCAAATTCTCCGATTCCATCCATCATTTGTCCTTCAAAACTTAATTCAAAAATATTCCCCTTTTCTTCTGCTTTAATCAATTTTTGAGAATGACCGTATTCAGCATAGCCATTATAGGATTGAATTAAGCCGATTGTTTTTGGAAAAATACTTAACAGTTGAGCATGATAGGGTTCCACTGATTCCATCACTAGCTCATTTCCCGCTTCATCTTCACTTGCTTCCACTTCTCCAATAACCTCATAACTTTTAGCACTGGCTCGACTTGGATAACTTTCTAAAATCTCACCATTTAAAGCAACCTTTAACTTCATCCCTACCTTAACATCTTGCAAATAACTAACTTCCATCAAATCGTATGAACCATTCATCCACTCTTCATAACTTTTATTTAAATCCTGTTCTGTTAAATCAAGTCGCAAAGACATCAACGCTGTATCATCACTAACCGATAACACAACACCTTCGACCACAAAGTTGGGCGTCTCCTCAAATTTAAATAATTGCGAACAACCGATTAAGATAAAAACTAAAATAATTCCACTCAAAATCCACTTCTTCACGTTCAACGTCATCCCCCAATCAGCGTCGTCTTTTACTTCGCTTAAAAATCAGTCTTGCCAAAATAACAACAAAAAGAACTACCACAAAATACGGTAAACACCCAATCAGCTTAATCACTAAAATCTTAGAATAAGATGCCATTTGACCGAGTTGCATGACTAGTTCCTCACTAATCGCTTCTTGCCAAGACGTTGCCGGATTTTTAACTAAATAAAAAGAAATCGTTACCTTCACCATATCTCGTTTTTCTTTAAGTGACTGCCATTCATCAAGTTCTGTTCGAACACGAGATAACTCCGTTTCAATTGCCAAAATTTCCTCTAATTCGTAAGCCTCTGACAACAATTCTTGATACCGTTTTTCTTGAATTGATAAATTCTTAATCCAACTATCAATCCCCTCTACTAGTAGCATTTCAGTATCAGTATATGTCTTGATTTCACTAACTTGCAAACTTGACGAAACCTTACCTAAAAAGTCAGTCATCGACGCATGAGAAACCGCTATCGTGAATCTAGCAACAGGATTACTTGATGGTGTATCAGTAGAACAAATAAAGGACGACACTAAGTTGACCGATGCCTCATCTATCAAAGTTTGTAAAAGTGTAAGACTCTCATCTAGGTCTACAGCCGAAACATTTACTTCTACATTTTGATAAGTCTTATACTGTTCTGTCGCATCAGTCTGTAAGAGAGTGCTAGGATTTTGAGTCGAAACCTCTTCAGTCCTAGTTAATAATTGAGTAGGAATTAAGCTAACTAACATTAAAATAAAAATAGAAAGGATGATAAAAATCATCCCTTTTTTTATAGCTGTCCAAACATCCACTAAGATTCCCCCTCATCTTCGGTTTGTTTGAATTAAAATTTTAAATCTTCTTTAAACATTACTTTTAATGCATCAGAAATCGTATCGACACCTATCACTTCAATGCCTTGGGGTGGTGTCCATCCACCAAGATTTTTCTTTGGTATAACAGCACGTGTAAATCCAAGCTTTTTAGCTTCTTTAATGCGTTCTTCAATACGTGAAACACGTCTAATCTCACCTGTTAAACCGACTTCTCCCATATAAACATCACCACTTGGTGTCATCTTATCTTTATAACTTGAAACAATACTTGCAACAATTGCTAGGTCAACAGCCGGCTCATCAAGTTTAACACCACCTGTTACTTTGACGTAGGTATCTTGATTTTGTAAAAAGAATCCCATGCGTTTTTCTAAGACTGCTAAAATCAATGACACACGATTATGATCAACTCCAGAAGCCATACGCTTCGGATTACCAAATGAAGTTGGTGTTAAAAGCGATTGAATTTCTACAAGAATTGGTCTCGTTCCCTCAATAGAAGCCATAATAGCCGTTCCCGGTAACCCTTTCGTACGATCCTCTAAAAAGACCTCAGATGCATTGGTTACCTCATCTAACCCTTCTTCCTTCATATCAAAAATTCCGATTTCATTCGTTGAACCAAAACGGTTTTTAACTGCTCGTAAAATACGATATGTATGATGACGGTCTCCCTCAAAATAAAGAACGGTATCGACCATATGTTCAAGTAAGCGAGGTCCCGCTATATTTCCGTCCTTCGTCACGTGTCCGACAATAAAGACAGAAATCCCTCCGATTTTTGCAATCTTCATTAATTGTGCCGTACATTCACGAACCTGTGACACACTACCTGGTGCTGATGTAACCTCAGGCATATGAATCGTTTGAATCGAGTCAATAATAACAAATTCAGGTTTTAACTGTTGAATTTGTCGGTCAATCAACGTTAAATCTGTTTCAGCATAAATATATAGATTATCACTTACAACACCTAAACGTTCCGCACGAAGCTTAATTTGGCGAGCCGATTCCTCACCTGATACATATAAAACTCGAACGTTTTTAGCTGCTAAATCTTGTGCAGTTTGAAGCAGTAACGTCGATTTTCCAATTCCAGGTTCTCCCCCACAAAGAACTAACGATCCTCGTACAATTCCACCACCAAGTACACGATTTAATTCACTCATCGATGTGTGAATACGAGCTTCTTCACTCGTTTCAATTTCATGTAATTTTTGAGGTTTCGTCATTGATTCACTTGCTACAAAGCCACGACGAGCCTCAGCCTTTGTTGGCTTTAATTCCTCAACCATTGAATTCCATTCACCACAACCTGTACAACGTCCAACCCATTTTAAACTTTCCATTCCACATTGTTGACAGAAAAATGATGTTTTTGTTTTAGCTCTTGCCATTTGGTGCCTCCTCATAAATTGTATAGTCTTCTAATCTCATTATCACATATCTGTGCAAGATATCCTAGCCGTGTATAAATCTTTTTGAATCAAACGCATAAACTATATATAAGTCGAGATAAGTTTTTCATATTTGGAAAACTTTTAACTTATTACCCTATCAATTGAGGATGGTTCGCTTTGCCCACCGCTAGGTGACTCATTACCTCCCAGCAGAGGATA
>OGRO01002649.1_pt1 | contig 13713 bp, 12 predicted proteins | sample 1553451 | NCBI WGS metagenome assembly OGRO01 (sample SAMEA2580021, study PRJEB22360) | human gut metagenome
GATCAGACGCTTGCCGCCTGCGATCTCCGCGTCAACGACCTTCTTTGCGCCCTCAGCAGATGCGGACAGCGGCTTCTCGCAGAAGATGTACTTGCCGCACTTGATAGCCTCGAGGCAGTATTCCTCGTGGGTAGAGTCGATGGAAACGATAACGACAGCGTCAACTTCCGGATCGTTGATCAGAGCGATCGGATCAGCGATATAACGGACTTCCGGATACGGCGCAATAACTTCCTTGGCATGAGCCTCGTTAATATCAGAAACTGCAACTACGGTAGCGCCGTGGATCTTGTTCATCAGGCGCAGGAAATGTTGGGTGCCCATAGAGCCTACACCGATAATACCAACTTTCAACATGGTGATTACTCCTTTTTATAATAAGATAGATTGGAAAAGCGAATGATTATGACTTAGTAAGTCATGATAGCCTTAACTGCCTCTGCGGTCGTGGTCTTGGGGAACAGCTCAAAGCCAACGCGGCCGGTGTAGCCGGACTCTGCCAGCTGGTCGAACACCTTGGTATAGTTGATCTCACCCGTGCCCGGCTCGTGACGGCCCGGCACATCTGCAACATGGATGTGACCGAACTGGTCAGCGTACTTTGCGATAGTGTCGCACAGCGAGCCTTCATTCAGCTGCATGTGGTACACATCATACAGCACCTTAAGCATCGGAGAACCGATAAGACGGGTCATTTCTGCCGCCATCCGAGTATGTGCCAGATAGTTGCCAACGTGGTCGGTGGTGATGTTCAGCGGCTCAAGGTTCATGGCAATACCACTCTCCTCTGCAATCTTAGCGCACTCGAGCAGCATATCATACATCGAGCACAGCTTCACGGTGTCGGACAGCTCGGTGTAGTGATTCACTACAATGCCGCCGTCGCCCAGCGCATTGGAGTGAATAGTAACGCTCTTCGCACCGACCTTCTGTGCCGCTGCAACCGACTTCTTGAGGAACTCGAGGTACTTCTCCTTATGAGTCGGGTCGATGAGCGAATAATCCGCATCGCCATTGAAACCCGAAATACCGATACCGGCCTTCTCTGCCGCTGCCTTGACAGCATCCAGATCCTTGTCGGTCCAGCTCCAGAACTCTACATATTCAAAGCCATCGTCCTTTGCCGCCTGAAAGCGGTCAAGGAACGGGATTTCGCTGTACATCGGTTCGATGCACGCAGAACGATCAAATTTCATGGTGTATTGCTCCTTTTAATGGGTCGGGCGGCGTCCGCCGCCCATAAGCCCAATCCAAATTACTGTGCAGTGATATCTTCGCCAGCCTCAAACTTATCTACGTTGTCCTTGGTTACGAGAGCGGCCGGAGTTACAATGTGGTCTTCCAGAGTCTTGCCGTCCAGAACGTCCAAGCAAGCCTGGATTGCGCCCTCAGCCTGCAGGTTCGGGTACTGTGCTACGGTGCCGGTCAGAGTGCCAGCCTTGATAGCCTCGATGTCGTCCGGAGATGCGTCGAAGTCAAATACCTGTACCTTGCCGGAGAAACCGCCCTGCTCAATCGCCTGGATAGCGCCCTGACCCATCTCAGCGTTTACAGCCCAAACAGCGTTTACTTCCGGGTTGGAAGACAGCACGTTCTGCATAACGTTGAACGCTTCGTTGCGGTCGCACTTTGCAGTCTGGGATGCAACAATCTTGAAGCTGCCGCACTGATCCTTAAAGCCCTCCAGACGCTGAGTCAGCGCATCGACGCCTGCAATACCCTCGAGGTAGAGAATCTTCGCGTCCTTGATGTTCTCAGCGGCATACTTGCCTGCCAGAGACGCAGCCTCGTACTGGTCGATGCCGACATAGGTCTCAACGTGAGCACCTGCCTCATCCAGTGCCGCCTGCGACATGGTGTCGTTTACCAGGATAACCGGAATATTTGCGTCATTTGCCTTCTTGATAGCCGGAGCCAGCGAGTTGGAGTCTGCTGCGGACAGGATGATCGCGTCAAAGCCCTTGATAACGGCGTTCTCGACCATCTGCACCTGCTTCTCTACATCGGTCTCCTTCTCCGGAGCCTGGAACTCGAGGTGGATGCCCTTTTCCTCTGCGAACGACTCAGCACCATCCTCCATGCTAGTCCAGAATGCGTCCGACTTTGCCTTAACGATGTACGCGATCTTTACCTCATCATCGCCGCCGGCGCTCGAGCCGCCGCCCGAGCTGCTTCCGCCGCCGCAGGCTGCCAGACCCATCATCATTGCAGTTGCCATTACCATTGCCATCGTTCTCTTGAATTTCATTTTTGTTGCTCCTCTCAATTTGTCGATTCTTTCTTCTTTCTCTTATTTTTACCCATACGGGGTAACGACTCTGTAAATGCGAATAGTCTTACTTCTTTGCTGCAGCCTTGTTGCGGATAGAGTCTGCCAGTACAGCCAGCAGGATAACAACGCCGATAACCAGCTTCTGCAGGTTGGAGGATACGTTCAGCAGATTCAGACCATTGCGGATAACAATCATGATGATCGAGCCGACGAACGTGCCCCATACCGAACCGAAGCCGCCGAGCAGCGAGGTGCCGCCGATAACGCAGGATGCGATGGCGTCCATCTCGTAGTCCAGACCGGCAACCGACTGTGCGGAGTTCAGCTTGGCTACCAGAATAACCGATGCGATACCAGCGCACAGGCCTGAAACGGTGTAAGCGAGGGTCTTGTACTTGTCAACGTTGATGCCGGAAAGACGGGTTGCCTCTTCGTTGCCGCCGATGGAGTAGATGTAGCGGCCGAACTTGCGGTACTTCATCACATAATAAAACACAATGTACAGCAGAACCATGAATACGATCTGTACCGGAATAGCGGTGCCCGGAATATTTGCAATACCAATCCAGCGAAAGCCTGCCGAGTAACCAGTAATGGTCTGGCCGTCTGCCAGCGTGTACGCTGCGCCGCGCGCCATGGACATCATCGCAAGGGTCGCGATCATCGGCTGGAGCTTGAACTTGGAGATCATGATGCCGTTAAAGGTACCGCAGGCCGCGCCCACTGCAACGGCAGCGATAACGCCAACAATATCCGGCATACCGTTCTCAACAATCAGCTTGCCCATGACGATGCCGGTGAAGGCTACAACCGAGCCGACCGAAATATCAATGCCGCCGGTAAAGATAACAACGTTAACGCCCAGTGCAAGCACAGCGATAACCGTTACCTGCTGGAGAATGTTAATGAGGTTTGCTACCGAACCGAACGCCGGCTCTGCGATAGTCAGGCCAATGCAAAGCACGATCAGCACGATCAGAGCGGACGCATTGGAAAGGTCGATTTTCTTCAGCTTCTCTTTCATCTTTTTGCCCTCACTTCATATTTGTTTTCGCGCCGGTCGCGTAACCGACTACCAGCTCTTCCGTGACGTTCTTCATGTCCTCGCCTTCGATGATGCCGGTCATTTCGCCCTCGTGCATAACGTAGATGCGGTCGGAAACGCCCATGCACTCGGCCAGCTCGGAGGATACCATGATAACGGCCTTGCCCTGTTCCTTAAGCGAGTTCATGATCTTGTAAATCTCGGCCTTGGCGCCAACGTCGATGCCGCGGGTCGGCTCGTCAAAGATGATGATGTCGGAATCCGTGTTCAGCCACTTGCAGATAACGACCTTCTGCTGGTTGCCGCCGGACAGATTCTTTGCCTTCTGCTCGAGCGACGGGGTCTTGACGCGCATGGAGTCCGCCAGCTTCTGATTGTGCTCGGTCTCCTTGGCCTTGTTGAAGCCGAACGTTGTCATGGCTGTGTTCATGTTCGCCAGAGAAATGTTCTGGTTGAGCGAGAATTCGAGGATAAGGCCCTGACTTTTGCGGTCCTCGGTCAGCAGTGCCAGACCGAGCTTTTTCGCCTGCTCACAGGATTTGATGGCAACAGGCTGACCCTTTACCTTGATCTCACCGCTCGTGAACGGGTCTGCACCGAAGATGGCACGCATCAGCTCGGTACGGCCCGCACCCATCAGTCCATAGAAACCGGTAATCTCACCTGCACGAGCGTAGAACGAAATGCCCTTCAGCGTGTCGCCCTGCCTGATGTCGGTAACTTCGAGCAGCTTCTCGCCCGGCTTTACGTCAACCTTAGGGTAATAATCGGTCATTTCACGGCCAACCATCATGGCTACCATCTGATCGATGGTGATGTCCTTAACGTTTACCGTATCGATGTACTTGCCGTCGCGGAAGATGGTCAGACGATCGCCAATCTTCATAATTTCTTCCAGTCGGTGGGAGATGTAAACGATTGCTACGCCCTTCTTTTTCAGTCCGTCGATGATCTCGAACAGGCTGGCAACTTCCTTTTCGGTTAGCGCCGAAGTCGGTTCGTCCATGATGATAATGTCGCAATCGAACGAGAGCGCCTTTGCGATCTCAACCATCTGCATCTGGCCTACGCTCAGCGAGGACACCTGCGCCTTTTCGGAAATATCCGAATGGATGCTGTCGAGCAGCTCGCGCGCCTTGCGGTTCATGGTCTTCCAGTCGATCTGCCCGCCGGCCTTGGTCGGCTGCCGGCCCATGAAGATGTTCTCCGCAACGGTGAGGTTTTTCAGCTGATTCAGCTCCTGAAAGATGATGCTGACACCGCGTTCGCGCTGTTCTTCAATGCTGCGCGCCACGATCTTCTCGCCCTTGTAGATAATCTCGCCCTCGTAGTTGGTGTTGACCCCGGCAAGCACCTTCATAATGGTAGACTTGCCTGCGCCGTTCTCACCGAGCAAAACGTGAACTTCGCCCGGCTTTGCGTTAAAACGAACATGATCCAGTGCCAGAACGCCTGGGAACTGCACTGTGATATCGTTCATTTCTACTAAGTATTCGCTCATCTTGCCGCCTCCCTTGTTGTTTGTTTATGATATAACACTCTCTCATTCAGTCCGGTCAGCCGCGGCGTTGGAGCACCGCGGCACCCCGAACAGAAGAAAAAGAGAGATTGAGTGAAGCAAAATTAAATTCCTGCGGTTTTCTTGATATATTCGTGTGCCATCTTGGCATACTCGAGCGGATTTGCCTTTGCCGGGTCCTGCTCCGCCTCTACGATGAACCAGCCCTCGTAGTACGCGTCATGCAGCGCCTTGAATACGCCCGGATAGTCTACGCAGCCGTCACCCGGAATGGTGAAGCAACCCTCGAGAACCGCCTTGCGGAACTTGAAGCCCTCGGCGTAAGCCTTTTCCATCATGTCGGGACGGATGTCCTTGAGGTGAACGTGGCCGATGCGCGGGCCGAACTCCTTGGCTGCCTTGACAGCGTCCTCCCCCGAGAAGGTGAAGTGGCCGGTGTCGAAACAGAGGTAAACGTAGCGCGGATCGGTGTTGTCCATCAGGCGCTTGGTTTCCTCGAAGGTCTGAACCACCGTTGCCATATGGTGATGGAAGCACAGCTTGAAGCCGCGGTCAGCTGCGATCTTGCCCAGCTTGTTCAGGCCGTCGCACAGCTTATCCCACTCTTCGTCGGTGGCGATCGGCTTGTTGTCACCGAACATCGAGCACTCCTCTGCGAACAGGCAGCGGGTCAGCTCGCATACGTTGATGCGGCTTGCACCGACAGCCTCGAGGAAATCCAGCTGCTCGATAAATGCCTTTTCGTTCTCCTCGTAGGGGGTCGAGCACAGGAAGCTCGAGAACCACTGGGATGCAATCTTGATGCCGCGCAGGTCGAGTGCCTTGTTCAGTACGGCCGGGTCGGTCGGGAACTTGCCGCCAACCTCGGTGCCCTGAAAGCCTGCCAGAGCCGCCTCGGAAACCATCTGCTCGAAGGTCAGCTCGCCGCCGAGCTGCGGCATATCGTCATTGGTCCAGCCGATCGGCGCAATGCCGAGTTTTACATTGTTGAACATCTTTCTTAACCTCTTCTCCTCTATTTTCTTATCGTATGTTTTCTGCGTTAATGATACCGATTTCAGTCAGCAGCACCGGTTTAATCGGCTTTACCGGCTGTTCAAGCAGTTCTTTCAGCAGTATGATTGGCTGATAACCCTGCTGGTACAGGTCCTGCTCGATGACGAAATCTATCTTTGCCTCTTTCAGCAGCCGTCTCGTCACGGCTGTCAGATCGTTTCCGACGATCATGATGTTTTCCTTACCGACGCTGTGCGCCACGGCTTCGGCACAGGCGGCAACGCTTTCGTTTGCCATATAGATTGCGCGGATACTGCCGGTCTGTTTCAACTGTTCGTTTACCTTCTCATAGGTGAGCACATATTCGTTAAAGCTCTGCACGACGATCAGTCGGTTTTCTCCGATGCCCTCTGCAAGACATTTATCGCGGAATCCGCTGACGCGCTGCGCATGGGAGTCAATTTCCAGGTTGCCTGCGACGATCAGTATTTTGTCGCCCGGCCTAATGTATTTACTGATGAGATCGGCCGCGACCCGTCCGCTGCGGTAAGGATCCTGCCCGACAAAGCAGCTTCGGCCGCTGTTCGGCAGATCACTATTAAAGGTGATAACTGGGATATTGGCTTCGGTCAGCCGCCGGATAAGGCGCTGTGCCGCCGGCGTGTTCCTCGCACTGACGACTGCACCGTCCATGCCGTCCGTCCGGAACCGTTCGATCTGTTCAGCCAGTTCATTCGGCAGATCGGTCTCACATTCGATGACGCCGACCTCGTAGCCCAGCGGCTCAATGATCCTTTGTGCATCGTGCACACCGTCCAGCCACTTGCGCTTCAGGTCTGCGCTGAACCAGTCACTTCCCGGCATAAAAACACCGATTCGTGCTTTTACATAAGGTGTTCCGTCGTCCGATTCACCATAACCGAGCTGTTTCGCCAGCCTTTGCACCCGTTCGCGTATCTCCGGAGTGACACTCGGTCTGTCATGCAGTACCCGATCTACTGTTCCGCGGGAAACGCCTGCGCGTTCCGCTATCATTTGTATGGTTACTTTTCTCATGGCAATCAACCGTTTTGTGTATTTGTGCTTTCTTCCGTGCCTTAAGCACAATATATTTATATCATTGTTTTTCGCCGTTGTCAACGCATCTTACGCACATTATTTACAGTATAAAGTTCGCGCTGTATTTTCGTTCTGCTCGTTGTGCCAATTTTGTGCCTTTTAAAAATCGTACATACAGCATTTCTCTATATTCATTGCAATTAAACCGCTGTTAATAGCCGTATTTCACAAGATTATTTGCCATTTTTCATCATTGTGCACTTATTCGTACTTGTGCACAAATATTTTGATCGTTTTTTAGGCAAAAAGCCGCAGGATAGAAACTCTGCAATAAGTTCCCACCCTGCGGCAGTTTATTCGGTTTTACTTACAGATTTTCTGCACAAACAATCTCAATTGGTGCGTGCTGTTCCGTATGCGGCAGCGTGTGCCTCTGCACATATTCCCGCAGCGTCATGAGTGCCTGATAGCTCTGCCGATAAATATTCTGTGCGATGGTGAAATCGATTTCGCCGCTTTTCAGCAGACGGCGAGTCGAGTCGGTCAGGTCATGGCTGACAATGTGCACCTTTCCACTCAACCCCATATCGCGCACGGCCTCCACACACCCTGTTACGCTGTGATTCGCCATGTAAATGCCACGAATGTCGGGAACACGTTCAATAGCTTCCCGCACCTTCTGATAGCTGAGTGTGTAATCATTATAGGTTTCAATCATCTGCAGGTGCCCTCCGTTAAAGCCGCGCTCGTAAATGCGCTCGCAGAAGCCCTGCAGACGCAAACGGTGCGCGTTGAACTCCGGATTGCCGATAGCAATGAGCAGATCATCGTCTGGTGTGATGTATTTTGCCAACAGCTCACCCGCTACTCGACCGCTGCGTACAAGGTCCTGTCCGATAAAGCACAGACGGTCACACCCTGTCAGATCAGTGTTCATCGTCACGACCGCAATACCCTGTTTTGTCAGTTCATTGACCCGTCTGGTGATGGAAATGTGGTCTTTCGCACACATTGCGATACCCTTTACGCCTTCATCGACCAGACAGTTCAGCCGCTCCACGCTCTCATCCGGCAGGTCGGTCTCACACTTCTGCACGACGATCTCCACGCCGTAATCCTGTAAAAGGGATTCTGCATTCTCAATACCTCGCAGCAACTCACGTCGCAGATAGCCCCCCTCATTGGTCAGCAAAACACCCAGTTTACACGTTGGAAGATCAATCAGTGCAGTGTTCAGTCCGAGTGCTGCGGCCTGCTCCGGCCGCGGCGGCACATAGTTCAGTTCGCGCATGGCACGCAGCACCTTTTCCATAATGTCTGGTTTTACATGCGGCCGACTATTGAGTACACGGTCCACCGTGCCGCGTGAAACGCCTGCGCGTTCCGCCACCATGTTGATCGTTGCTTTCCTTGCCATGCCGTCACCTCATTCGTATTGTTGTGCTTATTATAACACGATTGTGCGTTTTGTGCTATAGGCACATGATATTTTTTCCTGATAGACATAAGCACCGTCAGATGACAGCAAATACGCTGCTCATGGCATCAGTTCATCGATTTTCTTCAGCAAAATATCGTGTGCGTCCTTGATCAATCGCTGCTGGATAATCGTTTCCATCAACACACTATACAATTCGTCAGAATTCATCTCGCGAGTCATCCAGTGTTCACCGTTCCTGCTCTGTTCGTTCCATTGCTCAAGCCACGCATTGATGTTCTTTTTTTCATTGTTCTTTATCGCCTTCCGGCAGATTTCCTTTATATGTGTTACATCCGGGCAGTCTGCCGACCACTCTTCCAGATATTCCGTTTTTGACTCTTCCGAAAGTTCGATATGGATTGACTTGCCGCTGATATACCGCACGAATGCGGCGTTGTCCATCAGCGCCCAAAAACCGTCAATCTGTACAGGAGATGCCGCCTCGCAGCAATATAATTCGCTCGGATTAAATTGCAGACATTGCTGAGTGTTTTTATAATACCGCCACGCGAGGCTCACCGGATTATCCATTAACCCGTACTTTTCAAGCACCGTTCTCCAGAGTTCTGCCTCTTCCTCAGACAGAATTCTGTAGCCATGCAATTTAAGAAAATACAGAAGGTTTTCTCGCACTGTTTCTTCGTTATCATGAAGGAGCTCACAAACGTCGAGCAGCAGCCGCAGCCGCGCTTTCCGTTGTTTTCCCTCGCTCGGTTCCTTTTGATATACATTTGCAGGAAATGATACTTCATCTAGGTTCAAATCTCGTTTCCCATCTTTACGAGCGGCAATACAGTCCCTCTTTTGAATACAGATCAGCAAGAACACGAACGCGGTATGCTTAGCAGCATGTCGAGCAAGCTGCAGCGCCTCTTTTATATTCTCCATATCCGGAACATTTTTGCCTCGTGTCACCTTAAGATAAGCTGCCACACTCTTTCTCAGGCGCTCGACATCACAAACATCACTGCAGTCACTCCGTTCGCCTATTATCTCGAACGTATTTTTGTTGCGTTCGTTCCATTCTCTACAGAATTCCCGATATTCGTTCAGGCATTTCCGGCGTTCCAGATACTGTTCCAGCGCCTCTGCGTCGCACTTCATATATTGCCCCTCGAATTTTTTATGATCCTTCTCCAAGCGCCGGTTCTCCCGATAAGCGCTCATAAACGCCGAAAAGTAGCGCACATAGAAATCCACGGCCCGGTTTTCCGTCAACGCAGCATCCGGCACCCACTGCTTAATCCGCGATGTAAGCGCCTGCGCCTCCTGTCCGTCGGGCGCGTTCTCGTTGGCATTATGCAGCTCTCGCGCATAATACTGCATGCCGTTCCGTGTCGTGCGAGCACATTCCGCCAGCGCTTTCAGCGTGCTTTCATACATTGGACGAACCGTCTGCTCCAGTTTGTCGATTTGTTCCTGTTTCTTTGCGCTGCAATATTTGTCCCAAGCTCGCTCGACACAAACAGCATATGCCTGCTGCGTGCCTTCTCCATACTGCTTCAACAGCTCATGCAAATGCGAACGATTGACCCGGTCGTCTTCATAGTTGCTGCTAAAGAGTGTGCTGCGATCCGCAAGCAACGCATCTACGATTTTCATGTCCGTAATATTTTCCGCATAGCTGTTGATGAAGGCCACCTTATGTCCCAGCACCCGATAAACTTCGTTGGGTCGGCTGTGCGGCAAACCGCATGCTGCGGCAAACCGCATGCTGCGGCAAACGCAGTGCGCGCGTCATTGATGGCGTCCGCCTGCTCCACACTCGCGCAGCTCATATCGTCCGCCAGAATTTGCCTTTCCTCCAGCGTGTACTGTCTTTGGCTGCCCCTTGGCCTGATCTCTACGAAACGATTGTCTTTTTGCATTCTCATATTCCCCTCTCATCGGCCATTTTCGATGAATTGCGTGCTCCGTCGTATGCCTCACCAAAGTTTTTCGAACTTTTTCGTCTCATAAATCTATATTTTCCTCGCAAATACCGAAATTCGCATTAAAACGACGTCTGAATAGTGCTTTTTATTTCCCCCCCTTATAATAAGTCCATCAAGAAATTTTTCGAGCAGCAATGCTGAAAACAACGGAATTTCCGGGGATTTTCCCCGGAAATAAGCGAAATACAAGGAGATGACACTTATGAATCACATCAAGCACTACAACTGCTGGGCCGACCTACCGCATGACGGCAAGAAGGCCGCACGCCGCCCCACTATTGGCAGCGTCAACTTGTTCATTGCCCCCTCCCTGCGTCCGAAGCAGGAGCCGGACAAGGCCGCCGTCCAGGCGCCGCCCGATGTGATCGCTGCTGACACCGCAATGGAGGAGCTGACCGAGCGCCCGGCGCTTCCGGCATCCGCTGAGGACGAAGCAGCAGGCTGGGACTGGGACGAAACCAATATTGACGAATTCGAGGAGGAGTAACAAATGGAAATTTTTAACATCGACTATACACTGTATGTTCGAGACGGAGAGCATGAGCCCAAGCAGGCGACGAATTTCACCCCCGTAATCGAAACCGCTTATTTTAATCTGGAGGGTCCGCAGGACATCCCGGCACACCTGGGCATCCAGCTGATTTTAGAGGACGGTTCCATGCGCAGACTTACCCTGCCCATGACCTCAAATCTGGCACGCAGCATTGTCGCTGAAGAGCCGCGCGCCATTCTGCTCAAGAGCAGCTATGCCCCCCTTGTCCAGAAACATATTGTCGATCAGCTTTCCAAGATCGGGCGCCCCGGCGAGTGCCAGCGCGGTCTCTACCTGCCGGGCAATGGAACCTACCGTCTGGCGGATGATCGGCACATCACCGTCTGGAATGGACGTGTCGCAGGCTCGAGTGAATTCAAGGTTCCGTATGTAATCAAGCCGAACAGCAATTATCAGATCGTGAACCGCATAGAAAACCCAATGCAAACCCTCGTAAACGCCCTGTTAGCGAACGATGCAGCTCTGATTTTACCTGTGACCTATGCCTTCCTTGTCTCGCGCCGCGATGTCCTGACTGCCGAGCAGCATCCGCTGCAGGGCGGTCTCTACATAGCCGGCGTTCAGTCCAGCGGCAAAACGACGCTTGCCCGTCGTGTCTTCGGATACACGGAACGTATCGGAACCCCAGGTAAACCGGCACTTATGCTGGAGGCAGTGAGCACAGAGGCATCCGTGCGCGATACCCTTTCGGAGAATCCAGGCTGCGTCGTGATCATTGATGATCTCGCAAAGTCCCCCACGCGTAGCATCGAAGCACATCGCAAGAAGCTCGGCGGATCCATGCTCCGTCTGGCTGCCAACGAAGGCGACTCTACCAAGAAGGGTAAAACCGGCAAGACCGATCATCGAGACTGCACCGCCGGAATTGCTCTGACGGCTGAGTTTGTTCTGGACGGCGTTTCAGAGCTCACGCGCAGTATTTTCGTGTACCTTGACAAAAAGTTACATCTGACCGAGGACGTCCGTCCTGCTCTGATCGGAGCAATCCTCGAGGATTTCGCAGACTGGTTTGCAGATAATTACGAGCATGCCATCGAACTGCTTCATAAAATCGCCGACTCACCGGATATTCTAAAAAATCTCCGTGTTGACGGTGCAGATGAGTTTGCTGAGCTGCTCACGCGCGAGCGCCGCATTCAGGATAATCTCGCGTTGCTCCGGTGGGCCTTTGTGTGCCTGATCGAGATGATTAAAGAGCGCATAGATCTGCCTTCCGACGTCGAGCATGCTCTCCGCAGAAAGTTCTGGGAGGCCGTTCACTGCTCTGTCCGCAAGCAGGTGGAGGAATTCGCCAAGATCCAGTCGCACCTCAAGGAGGGGAATATTGCTTTCCTCCTTTGCGAAGCGGTCGACTCCGATGAGTTTAACCTGTGCCGGAAAAAGTCGAACCTCTTCAAACGAAACGGGATCATCTGGAAGGAGGACAAGCGCGGAAGGCCTGTTGAGGTTGGCATCAAACCGACCGCGCTCGTTCAGTTTATCCGTAATCAGAACGGCTATCAGAACTTCTCCAGCCGAAAAATTACTAACTATCTGAAGGATATCGGTGCTTTAACGCTGCAGGAGGAAAAGAGCAACACCTGCCACCTGGGAACGGACAAAAAGGGCCGCAACCTGCCGCGAGTATTGCGAATCGACGTACAAACCCTGCGTGTCAACGCTGAGAAGTACGAGCTCTTTGCACAGCAGGCGCGTGAATAAGCTTATTTTCAGTATAACACCGGCGGCATCGAGCCGCAACACAGACACTGTGCCGCCGGTGTCCACTATAGCCAAAATCCGATTATTCCCCACCGCCGTATATATAGTATAGTATTGGGAATAATATACAACGCCTCATCAATCCACCCGTACAAATCAAAGGAGGAACCCTCATGCCTAAAATCAATCTTACCTGCCCTCTCCCCGACATCCGCGAAGCGCGCATTGACCCGACCCTGCCGGTGAACGAGCGGCTGCGCCTGTTCGCCGCCGCCATCGGCGATCCGCACCGCTTCCGCGTCGGCGACACTGAGGTCGAGGTGCTGTTCGACGACAGCGCGCCCAGCCTGCAAGCCTGCCTGACCGGCATGTGCAGACAGCTGCAATAGTGTCAAAAACCGGATAATATATCTTGAAACTTGCGGTACGCTGCGCGCTGTGGTACAATAAATGTGCAAACACAGCCATCAGCGTGCCGCCTGTTTTTTGGAAGGAGGCACCCCAATGGCTCGAAAAAGTAAATATGGACAACCGTCCGCAAAATTATCCACAACCCTGTGGGCACCCGCACTCTATATTCGTCTCTCACGTGAGGACGGCGACCGCGAAGAAAGCAACAGCATCGCCAGCCAGCGCGAGCTGCTGACCGAATTCGTAGACACGCAGACCGACATGACCGCGCCCCGTCTGTATACCGATGACGGCTGCACCGGCACCGACTTCGACCGGCCGGATTTTCAGCGCATGCTTGTCGACCTGCGTGCAGGCCTCGTCGACTGCGTGATCGTCAAGGATCTGTCGCGTTTCGGCCGAAACTATGTCGGCGTCGGCGAATATCTAGAGCACATTTTTCCGTTGCTGAACGTGCGCTTCATCTCGGTCAGCGACAACGTGGACAGCTACCTCGACCCGCGCTCGGTGAACAATCTCGTCGTACCGTTCAAAAACATCCTCAACGATGAATACGCCCGAGACATCTCGAACAAGGTCCGCGCTTCGCTTGACCTGAAGCGCCGACAAGGCAAATTTATCGGCTCGTTCGCATCCTACGGCTACCGCAAAGACCCGAATGACCACAGCCGTCTGCTGATTGACGAAACAGCCGCTGCGATTGTACGCGACATTTTCGACTGGTTTATCAGCGGCACGAGCGT
>OGRO01002657.1_pt1 | contig 13694 bp, 12 predicted proteins | sample 1553451 | NCBI WGS metagenome assembly OGRO01 (sample SAMEA2580021, study PRJEB22360) | human gut metagenome
CTCTTATCATTCCTTGCCATACGGATAAGAGAAACTAAAGTTACTATTTGTGCCGGCGTATGGCGGCGGAATGGAGATTAACGTGAAAGTTCCTTTCACGCTAATCGGATTTAATTGCTCGTGCGAAATTTTCTTCGCATTCGCTCAGAAACGCACATGAGCGTAAAAATCTCTTATCATTCCTTGCCATACGGATAAGAGAAACTAAAGTTACTATTTGTGCCGACGTATGGCGGCGGAATGGAGTTTTTTATGATAATCAAAAACGGTTTGGTTTTTACGGATAAATTCAGATTTGAAAAAAAGGATATATACATCGGCGGCGGTTACTTTGTCGGCTCCGAGAAGGAGGCGGACGGCGACGAGGTTGTTGACGCGTCGGGATTCAGGGTTATTCCCGGACTTGTTGACGTGCATACTCACGGCTCATTCGGTCATGATTTTTGCGATGCGGACAGAGATGGACTTGGAATAAGCGCAAAATACCTTTTTGAACACGGTATAACCGCATTTTGCCCGACCTCAATGACGCTTGGTCTTGACAGGTTGAAAGAGATATTTTCAACCGCAAAGGACGGCTTCGGAGCCGATCATGCGGACGTTATAGGTATAAATATGGAAGGTCCGTTTATCGCGGAGGGCAAGAAGGGCGCGCAGGACGCGGCGTACATAAAGGTTCCGGATTACGGATTTTTCAGCGAACTTAACAAAAGCTGCGGCGGAATTATACGTCTTGTGACCCTTGCGCCGGAAACAGACGGTGCGGTGGAATTTATAAAACGCGCGAAGGATGAGGTAAACATATCTATCGGACATACGGAGTCGGATTACGATACGGCAAAGGCGGCGCTTGATGCGGGCGCAAACCATGTTACACACCTTTTTAACGCTATGCCGCCGTTGTCACACCGCGCTCCGGGCGTTATAGGTGCGGCGCGGGACGCGGACGGTTGTATGGCGGAGCTGATTTGCGACGGAATACATATCCACCCCTCGGCTATTCGCGCAGCATTCGCGATGTTCGGCGGGGAAAGAATTGTCCTTATCAGCGATTCGACAATGGCTACGGGTATGGCAAACGGCGAGTATACTTTGGGCGGTCAGAAAATATTTGTAAAGGATTGCCGCGCAACGCTTGCCGACGGCACGATTGCGGGGTCGGCAACAAATCTTTTTGACTGTATGAGGAATGCGATAAAGTTCGGAATTGCGTCGGAAACTGCTGTCCGTGCAGCGAGTGCAAATCCCGCGATGAGCATAGGAAAATACGGCGAGTACGGCTCGATCACGGTCGGCAAACGCGCGCACGCGCTGCTCGTGAATGACGGTTTTGAGCTTGTACGCGTGCTTGCATAATATTGTAGTATATTTTTAAACGGAGAAGGCGGCGTTTGCAGCTTTTTCCGTTTGCTGCTCAGGGTATTGATTTTGGTATAAAAATGGTGTAAAATAGCAGGAGAAAATGAATCGTCTGCGAGAGGAGCAAAAAACTGTGGAAAAAGGAACGAAAATCCGAAATGAAATTGATGAATACAAATACAAAACGGAGCTGCACGCCCATTCGAGCGAGGTCAGTTGGTGCGGCAAGGTATGCGCGGCGGAGCTTGTGCGGCTGTATGCGGCGCGCGGTGCGGACGCGGTTGTTCTGACAAATCACTTCTTTTATGATATGTTTAAGGATGAGGGCAGAGAGGCATTTTGCGAAAGGTATGCCGCGGAGTATGAAAAGGCGGCGGAGCTTGGCAGAAGCTACGGTATAAATGTGCTGTTTGGCATGGAGATACGTTTTACGGAGAATATAAACGATTATCTGATTTACGGTATGGATACCTCGGAGGTAAAGAAGGCGGGCGAGCTTGCAAAAAAGGGCATTGACGTGTTCTACCGCGAGTTTAAAACCGAGCGCAATGTTATTTTGCAGGCGCATCCGTTCAGGGATAATATGCAGCCGATAAGACCGCAGAGCGTGGACGGAATAGAGGTGTTCAATATGCACCCCGACCAAAATTCAAGAGTAGGTCTTGCGGCAAGGTACGCAAGTGAAAACAATATGCTCATAAGCGGAGGTACGGATTTTCATATTGCGGGTCATGAGGGCTGCTGCATGATAAGGACAAAATTTAAGCCAAAAACCTCATTTGACATTGCTGAGGTATTGAAAAACGGAGATTTTCTGTTTGATATAGGCGGAAATATCGTTGTACCGTATAACTTTATGGTCGGACGGTAAAAATGAGCGGCTTGCCGAAAGTCAAACCCTGACAAAGCGCGGCAGCGCGGGAAAGTTAATAAACGTCAATTCTAAAATGCCGTTTTGTAAAATACTGTTTTATTATAGTGACATAAAAAATCCCGTAACGTATGAAGCGGAGTTTTTCCGCAATCTCGGGGCGCGAATTGGGGTTCTTCATTTCAACGCTGCTGCGGTTTGGCGAGTCCTGACGGTTCAGGTCTGCGCCTGTGTACGGGATTTTCGGCTTAATCTCGAATAAATACGTTCCCGCTGCTTTTGCTATTTTTTCGGCATAGCTCTTTGCAACTCCGATTGCCGAAAAATATGCCGTTAATTTTTTGCTCATTTTGTTTTCCTTTAATATTTAATACAGTTTTTTATAAAAATCAAATGCCTAATTGTCGCGGTTATCAATCGTATAGATTATGCAGGCGATTCCCGAAATGAGCGCAAACAGAATTGAGCAGTTCAGCCACCCGTCCAGCGCCATACCGACAAATAAACCGACAAACGCGGCAAGCAGCATAATAATTACCGAGCATACAGTTCTAAATTCTTTCATAACAGAAGATACCTCCTAAAAATTGCAGCAGCTTTTTACAAGTACAAACGCATCTGCGTTTGTGAGATTGTTGCCGTATTATGTGAGCAGAACGGCAAACGGTCTGCCCCGAATTTATGTATGTATTATAGCATAGAGTAGCGGAAAAAGCAAGCGGTTTATCGCAATGCACCCGCGGTCGGCGGACTTAGTGCGCTGCGGCTTTGGCGTGACGAGGCTTAAACTAAACGCCGCAAAATATCGGTTGCGGAGGCTTAAAAATACGTATTTCGGGCGCTGCGGCACGGTTTTTGAGTGAAGATTCGTCTGCCGTCAGCTTTTGTCACGAAAATGCCGCAGCTAAAATCAGCTGCGGTATTCGGACGGCGTTTTGCCTGTGTATTTTTTGAACAGCTTTGAAAAATAGTGGTTGTCGGGAACACCGACCATACTTGCTATGTCGCATATTTTGTATTCCTGCGTATCAATGAGCTTTTTTGCGGCGTCTATTCGCAGCTCGTTGATATAATCCGTAATCTTTTTGCCTGTCTTTGCCTTAAAAAGACGGCTGGTATGGATTGTACTGAGGTGAATATGCTCCGCAACATCGGTCAGGGAAATATTATTGCGAAAATTCTGTTCTATGTACTCAATCGCAAGGTTTATGTGCGACGATAGGTTTTTGCTGCTTAACGAGTTCATATTGACGAGAATATTTGAGAGCGAAATCTGCAAAAGCTCGTCAAGGTCGCGGATATTATCGCAGTCATCAACAAGTCGTTCTATGTTGGAAATGCTGTTCGGCAAATCCGAATCGGAGTCGTGGATAAGCTCCTGTCTTAAATCGTTTATATGAAACAGAATTTGAGTATAAAATCTGTGCAGCAGCTTTAATCGCCGCTGTCAAATTTGAGGACAAGCTCGGATATTTTACCGCTGTATTTCTTGACGAGCATCGAGTCCTCTGAATCAAGAGCGTCAATAAGCAAATTTTTGTATCGGAGCAGCTCACGATGGTTTTTTTGTTCGGTTTCGTTTTTTGCACCGAGCGACTCAAATGAAATGACCGAATTATATCCTAAATTTCTGATAAACGAAACGGCACGCTTACATTCGCGGTATTTGACGTTGAGGTCGTGCGTGTCGCTGCCCTGTGTGCTGATTCCTATGGCTATGTTTATGTCCGGGTGTTTAAGTCTGAATGCGGATATAAGCTTTGCGCATATACTGAGAAGGTTGTCGGTTGTATAGACGGACAGGTCGTTTTTCATAATAACGGCGAGCTTTTCGCAGTCAAGAAAAAGGTGGTACAGCTCATTGGTCTGTCGCAGAAGCTCCTGAAACTGTGAAATTATGTCACACTGTATAAGGTGCATATCGATTCCGTTCAGCGCGCCGGAGGCATCGCTGATTTCAAACAGCAGCATATAAAATGAGCGTATCGTTATACCGTACATATCAAGTGAGTTTTTTACGTCCTCCGCATAGGAGCTTGAAAGTCCGTAAATCAAATCGGACAGGAGCTTTTGACGAATATACGGAAGATTATTTACCAATATCTGATTGAGGTTTTCCGCTTTAAGAGCGTTCTGACGCTCGCTGTTTATCGATTCTATGGCGGATTTCAGTATGCGGATAAGCTCCTGCTGCTTGATAGGCTTTAAAAGAAGTGAAAAAACATTCAAATCGATTGCGCTCTGTGCATATTCAAAGCTGCGGTAGCCGGTAATCACAATAACCTTTGCGCAGGTGTTCAGCTTTTTCAGCATATCAAGACCCGTCATATCGTTCATACATATGTCGGTGATGATTATATCGGGAGTGAGAAGATTTACCTTTTCTATTCCCTCTGCGGCGGAACGCGCCTCCTCGGGCGGCTCACATTCGGGCAGGTTTGTTTCAATCAGCTTTGAAATTGATTTCCTTATAAGAGTTTCATCATCAATAATTAAAATTTTATACATAACGGTTATTCTCCTATTCCGCGAAGATCGTTTTTGAATTTTATGCTGACGCGGGTGAAAACATTTTCACGGCTGTCAACGGTAATACCATAATCGGAACCGTAAAGAAGTTTCAGACGCTTGTTTACGTTTAAAAGACCGATGCTCCGGGTCTGCTTGCCGCCGCCGTCGGACAGACTTTTATTCAGTTCGCCGAGCTTTTGGGCGCCGATTCCCGCGCCGTCGTCCGAAACCTCCACAATCAGGTCGCCCCCGCTCAGAAAGGTCTTTATATTAAGATGACATTTCCGACCCGCGGGAATGATACCGTGCTTGACGGCGTTTTCCACAACAGGCTGTACGGTCAGGTTCGGAATCAGAATATTCTCGGTTTTAGGGTCTATTTCACAGCTCACATCGTACGCGTCCTCAAACCTTACCGAAAATATATACAAATAGCTGTCAACAAGCGAAAGTTCCTCGCGCAGCGGTATGTTTCGGTCGTCGCGCATAATACTGTGGTTAAGAATATCGGAAAGCGAGGAAACCACATCGTTTATCTGCGGCACATTGTTAAGCAGTGCAAGACTGTTTATCACCTCAAGCGTATTGAAGAGAAAGTGCGGATTTATTTGCGACTGGAGCATTTTCAGCTCGGAGTCGCGGCGCAGTATTTCATTTTTGTAGTTTATGTCAATCAGTTCGGTAATCGCTTTGTTCATGCTGTCAAAGCTGCGGTAGAGTATGCCTATCTCATCGGGACGCTTTGAATAGCTGTTTTCAACGTGCAAATGTTCCTTCCATGTATTCATACTGTGCGAGAGCCTTGAAAGCGGCGTACATATATTTGAGTTTATATAGTCCGTGAACAGGAAAAGCAGCGTTGCGGAAAGCATGGAAAGCAGGATTACACAGGCGGCAAGACCGTAAATGCTTCGGAAAAGCGATGCTTTTTCGATATAGTACAGTATGCTCCAGTCAAAGTACGGAATCTGCTTGTACATTGCGTATGCGCTGCCGACCGAAACAAAGCTGTTGCTGTTTTTTGAGGTTGCCGCGGTGCGAAGGCACTCGGACGGTATTTCAAATTCCTTTTCCCGAAACGCAAAATCGCCGTTGTCGGAGATAATGGCAATATGCCTGCCGGTTTGAGTGTTATATCGGTGAAGAAAGTCCGTAAAGGTCGATGCGGAAAGCTGATAGACAAGAAGTCCGGCAGTTTCAGACGTATACGGATTGTATATTGCGCGTGCAAACATTATTCCCGTGGTTTCCGAATTTGCGGATATGGCGCGCCAGTAGGGCATACCGCGGCGTTTTTCCGCCTCCTGCTTTATTTTGTTGTAGCCCACTGTTCCCACAGCGTGAATACGGCTGTTTTCGGCGGAAACGGTGAACGGCTCGCTGCCGATTACAAGCATGGCAGCGTCTATACCCTTCGCGGAGGATACGGTTTTTTGGAAAAGAATCTGTATATCGTTTTTTGCCGAGCCGTCAAGTTCGTCCGAAAAGGCGACGGCGTCGTAAATTTTTTTGTTGCACAAAAGGTTTTGCGTTGATTGGTATATGTCACGTGTGTAGTTGGAAATCTCTGTCGAGATAAAATCAAATCTGCTCCGCGCGAGCGAAAACTCCAGCGATTTTATTATTTTTACGGACAGCACAAGAGATACCACCCCGATAATGATAATCGGGAGCAGTATTTGCAGCATCGATAAAATAGAGAGCTTGGTTTTTATGTTGTATTTTTCAAGCAGTTTCACAAATGATTACTCCTTTGCTGCGGTATTGCCTGTGCGGCTGATTGAATTTAATGCGGCGTATGCACGGCTCCAGACCGTTTCGGCGTCCGCAGCGCCGGAAAGGACTGCGGGGAGCTGCGCCTGCAGCATATCTGTCCATACATGGCTTTCGATTATGCTGCCAGGCATGGGCGAGTATTCCGTTATCTTATTAAGGAATATATCGCGGTCAATTATGAGCGTACGCTTTGGCTCGTTATCCGTTGCGTTTTTGATACAGCACATATACTTTGTTTTCATATAAAAGCTGTGTGACGACTGTTTTGACGTCAGGTACTTCAGAATATCAACCGTGTTTTCGTAATTTTTTTCAAATGCGGCTGTGCTTGCGAAAAATGTCGAGCTTCCCGCGCCGTAAGGAATAGCCGTGTAATGAATGTCCCTATTGGGATCGTGCGTCAATACAAGGTTTGAGGGGAAAATTTCCGGGAATGCGTATATTTTGTAATTTGTTTCGGACGCCTGAGCAAGCGGCGGAGTTTGCAGACATATATCGCCCGCAAAGCTGCTGCTTTCCACAATCATTGCGGCGGAATTGTTGATAAAAACCTTTTGGGCGTCCTTGCGCGTCATTTGCATACAATCCTCCGAAAATGCGCCGCGGGAGTATAGCTGCTTGATGTAATCGAGTGCGCCGGTGAAATACGGAGCGGGATTTTCCGCGCCGGAGCTCACGTTATTCATGGAAAGCGCTCCGCCGAGAGCGGACACGACCGCAGGGTAAATCGGAACGTCAGCGTCGGCAAAGCCGCAGGCAATGGGCGTTATTTTTCGGCTGTTAAATGCCGAAACTGCGGCAAGAAGGTCATTGTAATTCTTGGGAACGGCAACTCCGTATTCGTGAAACAGTGTTTCGTTTATATACATGGCTATGTATTCGCTCTCTGTTGTAATTCCGTATATGTCATTGGCGGATACCGACGCAAACGACAGTGTGTTTTTGTCTATGGAGGAATACCAAAGCGAATCGCTGCGGAGTATATCGGACAGATTTGCGATTTTGCCGCGCTCGTACAGGGTGCGGAGATTATAGCTCGGGCAGCCGATAAGTATATCGCTTTCCTGACCTGAGCTGAAATCGGTTTGCAGCCGCATAATAAAGTCCGGTTCCGACAGGCTTTCGTTTGTTATTGCAATGTCGGGGCGCTGCTCGGCGTATTCGGAAATAAGGCTTAAAAGGACATCGTTTTTCTTGCTGCTGTTCCAGCTGTTAAGAATTGTTATTTCGTTCTTTTCGCCGAAGGAGACAGAGTCGGAGTCCTTTTCGTCATAGATAAATATTTTCAGTATATAAGAAAAAAGGAAAACAAAAATAATCGCAAATGAAGCTGAAAATATGATTTTACATTTCTTATTCATTGTATCCGTCTCCCTTGTGCATTTTCGTTTTTACGGGTGATTGCCCAATGCTATTATAACATACGCGGCGGCGCTTTTACAATGATAAAAGTAGTGTTTTTAGGTGTAAATATTTATCATTATTTTTGACGCGGCTGAAAAATGATAGATATTTACACCTTAAAAGGCAGCTTTGTCTATTTACGGAAATAAACGGCGTTTGATATAATTATTGTACAAAGAAAGAGGTGGCATAATGAGAAAAAGAGTACAGCAGGAAACGATTTGTACTGAAAGATCGAGAAAAAGAAATGGGGTTGCCGCGGCGATAAGAAGAAACTGGCAGTTTCTTCTTATGGTGGTACCGGGAACGCTTCTGGCAGTGGTTTTTTCGTATCTGCCGATGTTCGGAATAGTGGTTGCCTTCAAAAAGATTGACTATGCGAAGGGAATATTCGGAAGTCCGTGGGTCGGAATGAAAAATTTTAATTTTCTGTTCGGGTATCCCGATTTGAAGATAATTTTAAGGAACACTCTCGGCTATAACATTATGTTTATAATTCTCGGCGCGGTTATACCGGTTACGCTTGCAATGCTTTTAAGCCAGCTGCGCAACAAGAGGATGTCAAAGGTATATCAGACGGTTATGATGCTTCCGAATTTTATGTCGTGGGTTGTTGTGAGCTATATTGTGTTCGCATTTTTATCGTTCCGTCTGGGAATAGTAAACACTATGCTTTTAAAGGGACTGGGCAAAGCGCCGGTTGACTGGTACAGCGAAACAAAGCTGTGGCCGTTTTTGATTATCTTTCTGAATGTGTGGAAAAGCTTTGGCTATAACACGGTGGTATACCTTGCGGCAATAGCGGGAATCGACGGCGCTCTTTACGAGGCGGCGGCGATTGACGGAGCGACAAGGCGGCAGCAGATGCGGTACATAACTCTTCCGGAGCTTTCCAATATAGTAATAATTATGATGATACTCGGTATAGGCAGAATTATGACGTCGGATTTCGGACTGTTTTACAATGTTCCCATGGAAAAGGGCGCGCTGTTCCCCGTGACGAATGTTATAAGCACATTTGTGTATCGCTCGCTTAAAGTAAACGGCGATATAGGAATGTCATCGGCGGCGGGATTCTTCCAGTCGGTAATCGGCTTTGTGCTTGTCGTGCTGACGAACGGAATTGTAAAGAGAATAGACGAATCGAAATCATTGTTTTAATGGAGGAAGAAAATGAGGAAAAAACATAAGCTCATAGAATTTAATCAGGCAACACCGTTTGGAAACGTACTGCTGAATATACTGTTTATTTTGCTTGCGTTCAGCTGTCTTTATCCGTTTTTGCTGGTTTTGGGTACTTCGTTTGCGGACGAAAGCGTTTTAAACCAAATCGGGTACAGAATGATACCGCATAAGTTCAGTCTTTCCGCATACGAATACGTGCTTGCGAACGGCAGAAAGATTTTGCGCGCATACGGGGTAACGATTATTGCGACCTCGGTCGGAACCGCGCTCAGTGTTATGAGCTGTGCGCTGTTTGCCTATGCGGTTTCAAGAAAGGAATTTGAATACAGGGGATTTTTCACGTTTTTGCAGTTTTTCACCATGCTGTTTTCCGGCGGACTTGTGCCATGGTATCTTATCTGCACAAGATTTCTGCACATCAACAACACGATATGGGCGCTTATTCTGCCTATGGTGAACAGTGCGTGGAACATCATAATAATGAAAACGTTTTTTTCAACCTCGGTACCCGAATCAATCGTGGAGTCGGCGCGGATAGACGGCTCCGGCGAGTTCCGTACGTTTTTCAGAATAGTATGGCCGATTTCGCTCCCGGGTCTTGCAACAATCGCGCTGTTTGCAATGCTTGGCTACTGGAACGATTACTACAACGCGCTTATACTTACATCAAACGTAAAGCTTCAGAATTTGCAGCTGTATCTTTATAACATACTTATGAATCTGACAATGCTGACGGAGGGGTCGAACACTGCAATGCAGCAGGCAGGCAAAATAATAGCTGATATGCCCAAGGAAGGCGCAAGAATGGCAATGTGTATTCTTGCGGTAGGTCCCATAGTTCTTGCATATCCGTTTTTTCAGAAGTATTTTATACAGGGACTTACAATCGGCGCGGTAAAGGGTTAAGCAAATAGCTAATGCGCATCAAAAATTAAAACGCTAAAATTAAAAAATATTATAAAAGGGGTAGTGAAGATGAAATTTAAGAGAGTTCTTGCAGGGGCGCTTGTATGTGCAACAGCGGCAGCGCTGTTTACCACAGGCTGCGGAAAGAAGGAAGGAAACGGCGATGAGGAGGCATACACGATTGACTGGTATCATGTATGCGGAACAGTTCCGGAGAATGTGGAGCCGATAGAGCAGGCGGTTGACAAGTACCTTGAGGGCAAGCTGAACGTAAAGTTGAAGCTGCACTTTTTGTCATGGACGCCGTATGCGGAGCATCTGAACGTAATGATGGCGGGCGGCGATAAGTTTGACATAGCATGGGTAAGCGGCGACACATACCGCCAGAATGTGGCAAAGAACGCTTTTCTGCCGCTTGACGAGCTGATAGATAAGTATGCGCCGAAAACAAAGGAAATGCTGAGTGAGGATTTTCTGAAAGGCTCAAAAATTAAGGGAGTAAGCTACGGAATACCGGCAAACAAGGACAAGGGCGTGGGTCAGGGCTTTTTGTACCGCAAGGATATCGCCGACAAATACGGACTTTCGGAAAGCATGAGTCAGGTAAAGACGTGGGAGGATTTGTACCCTATTCTGGATATTATAAAGGAAAAGGAGCCGGATATGGTTCCTCTCATAGAATACGGCACGGCATCGGCGATTGATTTTATTCAGTTCGAGCAAATGTCGTTTCCGGCGGGAATTATTCTTGACGGAGATACAACAAAGGTTGTAAATCTTGTCGAGACCGACGCCTATAAAAAAGCGTGCGAGAGGATAAGGGAAAACAGACTTAGGGGTTATACACGTCAGGATTATGATACGGTCCAGTACATAAATGAGGAAAACCACTTTGTTGAAATAAGACCCGATTTGAAAATGGGAATCAGCGCAATGGAAATCAGCTCAACGCGCAAGTACCCGTACAGTGAGGTGGAAATTTCGCCGGCTTATATCCACGGAACGGACGCGGTAGGCTCCGTTATGGCAATTTCAAGAACCTGTAAGCAGCCTGAAAAAGTAATGCGGTTCCTTGAAATGTTCAACACAGACCCATACCTAAACAATCTTATTGTATACGGAATAGAGGGCGTAAACTATGAAAAGATAGACGATAATACAATCCGTCCGATTGAGAACAGCGGTTACGGAAACAACGGAATGCAGTGGGAATTCGGAAACGTGTTCATTAACTACCTTGTTGAAGGCGAAGCGGAAAACAAGCACGACATATTAAGAGAGTTCAACGAGAGCCTTAAACCGTCGCCCGCGCTCGGCTTTACAGCGGATTTGGAGGCGCTCAGTACCGAAACCGCCGCGTGCGCAAACGTAAAGGCGGAATTTAACCGTTCGCTTACCTGCGGCGACTATGACCCGGAAACGATTCTGCCGGATTATATAAAGAAGCTGAAGGCTGCGGGCGCGGACAAAATCGTTGCCGAGTGTCAGAAACAGTATGACGAATGGAGAAAGAACGGCAGCAAATAAGACACACAGCGAAAGGGAGAGATGAGTATGAACCTGAAAAAATGGGCGTTTTGTCTTGCGTGTACGGTTTTTGCGGTTTCCAACACTGCAGCGTGGGCGAACAGTATCACAAAATGCGAGGTTGAGGCTATGGAAGAAATCCTGACCGTCGAGGGCGGACTGGAAAGAGCTGAGTCGGGCATAGCGGTAAATTTGCTTGTTGAGGACGAAAACGGCGGACTGAAGATAATCGATATGAGCAAAACCGCCGCCGACGGCAGCTACAGATTTACCGTAAATCTGAAGGAGCGGCTTGCAAAGGGCGGAAAATTCAAGCTCAGAACAGCGGCGCAGATTGAGGACGCTGCCGAATACAGGGCGGAGGACGGCAGCAGCCTGTTGGAAATTTATCTGCTGTCGGAGCTGAACGTTATATATACGCAGCTTGTTGAAAACAAACAGAATGTCAGCGAAAACACTCGTATACTGACCGAAAATGCGGAGGCGCTGACCTATGCCGACTCGTGGCTGGGCAAGGCGCTCGCCGGCGGCAAGGCGGCGGATATAGCAGAATTTATCTCAACAGAGGAAATCACGGTTGACGGTATGATGAAAGCGTTAAACCGAATCGGACTTATAAAAGCGATTGAGGACGCGGATTCGCAGACAATCGCAAAAATTCTGACCGACAGCCGCGAAGCGCTCGGCATTGCGGACAACGCCACATTAAAAAAACTCAATGAAAGATATATCGGCAGTCTGGCGGCGCGGCTTGCTGCGTCCGATACGAAATACAACTCTCAAAAGGCGTTTGAAACGGATGTTGAGGACAAGACGGTTGTAACGGAGATATATGCAAACAAGGGAACGGACGGCATGGCGGAGGTTTTATCAAGGTACAGCGAGCATTTTGACCTTACCGTATACAACAGCAGCGGCAACAGCAAAACGGCAGCGCTGAAAAAACTTTTGCTTGCGGCGGAGGAAAACCGTATAAAGACGGTTAGCGATGCGCAGAGTATTCTGAACACAAAAATTTCCTCATCGAATGACAGCAGCAGCGGAAAAGGCAGCGGCAGCGGCGGCTCCGGCGGCGGTGGCGGCGGAGGAGGTTCGCAGAGCTACGGCGTAGGCGGCGGTATAGGCGGCGTTACTCCGTTTGACGGGAATAACGTGCAGAGCGCGGACGAAGGCTTTGCGGATTTGAATGACTTTGAATGGGCGCGGAGCAGTGTGGAAAAGCTCGTGCGCGCGAACATTATCTCGGGTTATTCAAAAACGAGCTTTGCGCCGGGCGAGCCGCTTTCAAGAGCGCAGCTCTGCAAGATAATCTGCGGCGTGTTCGGCGTGAACACAACAGGAGCGGTATCCGGGTTTGCAGACGTTGCGGACAGCGAATGGTATTATCCGTTTGTTTCCGCGTTGAGCGGAATTGATGCGGTAAACGGTGTTGACAGCTCGCATTTTGCACCGAACGAAAATATTACGCGGCAGGACGTGTGCGTTATGATTTACCGTATGCTTGACCGTGACGGGATAAAGCTGAAGAAAAAGACAGCGGCGCTGTTTGACGATGCGGCGGAAATCGATGAATATGCGTCCGAGGCGGTATCGGCTCTTGCAAATGCCGAAATCATTGTCGGTTTTGAAGGAAAGTTTGCGCCGAAATCAACAATCACAAGAGCGGAGGCGGCAGTACTGATGTACCGCGTTTACGAAATCAGAAACGGAGGGTTGAATTAGTGAAAGCATTTAAGAAAATTCTAAGCCTTTGTCTGGCGGGCATAATGTGCGTAGGCAGCATCGGATTTGCGGATACGTCGGACGCTGCGGCGGAAAATGACGCGGCGTACACAAGGGCGCATTCATTTTTAAAAAGCCTTTCGCTTTTGGGCGACACGGAGGAGAAGGAGCCGGTTGCACTGGTTACGCGCGCGGAGTTTGCGGCATGGATTCTGAACGTAATCGGCATTTCAGCAGAGGAAAGTAAAAAAACGGCGTCGGAGGACTACCTCGGATATACGAACGACCCCGACTTGGATCAGAACGGCGACTGGAAATGGGGCGCGGAGGATGGCTCGGACGGAGCAGCCGAAAACCGCGAAGCGGTTTTTTCAAAGAATGAATTATATTATTTTAATAATAATAATAAGGGCTGTTAAAATGTTAAAAACGC
>OGRO01002659.1_pt1 | contig 13675 bp, 13 predicted proteins | sample 1553451 | NCBI WGS metagenome assembly OGRO01 (sample SAMEA2580021, study PRJEB22360) | human gut metagenome
GGCAGACGCGGCAGCGGTGGAGCCGGGTGTGGGCGTTCTGGATGGCCTCGGCCAGTGCCGCGGCGTCCGCGTCCGACATACTCAGCACCTGATAGGCCATCCGGGTCGCGCCCTTGCGGCCGATGCCCGGGAACTGGCTGAACTGCTCAATAAGCTTTTCCAGCGGCGCTGCGGTGTAACCCATGCGTATCCCTCCCGCTTAGAGGCCGGGGATGTTCAGGCCGCCGGTCATCTTGGACATTTCTTCCTCGGAGTCCTTATCCACGGCAGCAGTGGCGCTGTTGACGGCGGCGGCAATCAGATCCTCAAGCATTTCAATATCATCAGGGTCGACGGCCTCGGGCTTGATCTTGACGGCGGTGATCTCATGCTTGCCGTTCATCGTGACAGTGACCATCTCACCGCTGGCGGTGCCGGTGTACTCCTTGGCTTCGAGCTCCTCCTGCTTGGCGCGGATGTCGTCCTGCATCTTCTGGACCTGACGCATCATGGCGTTGGGATCGGGTCGGCCATAGCCCTTGGGCAGTCTTGCTTTCATGGTTGTATCCTCCAAAAATAATTATTTATCAACGATTTTCAAATCGACACCAAGCGCCTGCATCGTGTGCAGGGTCTCATCCAGGCTGACGGCAGCGGTGGTGTCGTCGGTCTTTGGCTCCTCATAGGGGCCGATACTGTACTCGGTGCGCGATACACGGTAGATAGTTTCCTTAAGACGCTTGCTGACCTCCCGGTTATTGCGGATATAATCGCGGAAGGCGTCGCTGCACTCAAACAGCACGCGCTTGCCGTGCAGGCGGGAGGCAATGCCGTGCGCCACCACATATTCGACTTCGGTATGCTCTTCCTGATGGTGCAAGCCTTCCTGCTCGGCCTTCCGGACAACGGCCCGGGCGACGGGATGCGGGAAATGCTCCTCAAGACAGGCCGCGGTCCTCAGGATGTCGTCCCGCTCGTAGCCTTCGCCGGGGATCACCTCCGCAACGCGCGGACGGGATTCCGTAAGGGTCCCGGTCTTGTCGAAAACCACGGCGTCAGCCGCCGCCAGCGATTCGAGGAACCGCCCGCCCTTGACGAGGACGCCGCGCCCCACCCCTTCCTTCATGGCGGCAAGCACCGCCAGAGGGGTGGAAAGTTTCAGCGCGCACGAATAGTCGACGAGAAGGACGGAAGCGGCGCGGGCGGGATTGCGGGTGACCAGCCAGACAAGCCCGGCCAGCAGGAAGCTGAACGGCACCACCGCATCGGCAAGCCGCTCGGCCTTGCCCTGCACTCCGGCCTTAAGCGCTTCGGAATCCTCGATGAACCGGACAATCTGCCGGAGGCGCGTGCCGTCGCCCACGCCCGTGGGCCGGATGGCGATCTCGCCCTCCTCAACCACAGTCCCGGCGTATACCGACGAACCGGGAGAGCGCAGGACACCGAGCGGTTCTCCGGTCATGGAAGCCTGATTGACGGAGGCTTCGCCTTCCGCCACCACGCCGTCCACCGGAATGGCGGACCCCGTGCGGACAATGACCAGATCGTCTTCGCTCAGTTCGCTGATGGCGACATGCATCTCCCGTCCTTCGCGCCGCACCCAGACGGTATCGACGTCAAGCGCGAGGCTCTGGGCGAGGGTGTCCAGCGACTTCTTGCGCGTCCACGCTTCGAGCGCTTCACCGAAACCGAGCAGCAGAGTCAGCAGGCGTGCCGTTTTGAAGTCACGGCGCAACAGGGAAATGCCGATGGCGGCGGCATCAAGGACATCCACACTGAGGCGCCCACGGCACAACGCCGCAACCCCTTTGAGGATAAAGGGAACGGAGGCCGCCACCGCCGTGGCCACCCTGACGAGAACCGGCATGAACGGCCGGACAAAGATATAGCGGAGAAAAGGCCCCCAACTCGGCCTTCCGGCTGGCTCGGGGAGGTTTTCGCCGCACACGGCGACATCCCCGGAAGGCTGTTCCGAAGCGGCCACCGCCAGCAACAGGAACGCGGCCCGCTTGGCTTCGTCGTTGGCATACAAGAGGAGCACACTCCCCGTACGGGGATTGACGCGCACCCCTTCGATGCCCCCGACGGCGTCAAGCCTGTCCGCAAGGACTTGCGCCTTGCGGAGGCTGAAACCGTACCGGGTGCGCAGGCGGACCCGTCCCGGCACGTCATGGACAATAAAAAACAGCATGGGAGTTCCTTTTTGGAGGAAAGGCGGGAAGGACCGCCCGCCTTCCGGGAGCGGCGCGAGGCCGTCCCGGAGGCGTAAGAAAGGGGGAGCGTTCAGGCTTCCGAAGGGGCTTCTCCCTCTTTCGAGGGAAAACGAAAGCCTACCGGAAACATCGGCTAAACGCTCGCGGGGAACACCGGAGGACTAGGCCTCTTCCTTCGCTTCCCGGCGCTGTTCCGCCGCGTGGCGGGCTTCGGCCACCATGTCGTCCATGTTTTCCTTCACGGTTTCCACTTTGGCGAGCACAGCGTCCTTGACGTCCATGCCACGGCTCAACAAATCAGCGGCCATCGGCTTCAGGTCAAGCTTGCCCTTGCTCACCGCCACCGCGCCGATTGCACCAAGCGCCAAGCCGCCAAGGAAAAACAGGCCGTACTTCATGTTCTCGTTCATGTCATTCTCCTTCGCTGTGGAATTTCATTATCAATTAAAAGTGAAAAAAGAAGCCTACAAAGCCATGCAGATTCTATAGGCTGCCGCCGCCACACCGTACGCAAACACGGTGTTGAATATCATGCTGAACGCAACCCAACCCCAGCTGCCCGCCTCCTGACGGATGACCACGAGGGCCACGAAGCACGGGGAGTACAGCAGCACGAAGAGCATGAGGGACAACGCCGTCGCCTTGTTCCAGTTCGGGTCCTGTGCGAGGCGTTCCGCCAGCGACGTCGCTTCTTCAGGATCCTGCTCGCCAAGCGAATAGGCCGTGCCGAGCGTGGAAACAATGGCTTCCTTGGCCGCTATGCCGCCAATCAGAGCCACGTCCGTGCGCCAATCGAAGCCCACGGGCTTGGTCAGGGGTTCGATGGCCATGCCGAGACGTCCGGCCCAAGAATGCTGCAAGGATTCTTCAGCGAGGGTCGCCTGTACGGCGGCCAGCTCTTCCTCCAGCGGAGTGCGGGCTTCATCCCCTTCGGGCAAGGCGTCCACCTTCTCCTGCAAGGCGGCGATCTGCGTTTCCAGCGGCGCGGCCTGCTCAGGATCCAGCGTCGGGAAGGTCATGCTCGCCCAGATCAGGATGGACACGGCAACAAGCACGGTCCCGGCCTTTTTGAGATACATCCATGTGCGTTCCCAGCAGTGCGTGACCACGCTGCGCAGGGTGGGGACCCGGTACGGGGGCAATTCCATGACGAACGGGGTGGATTCGCCGCGGATGATGGTCGAGCGCATAAGGCGCGCCATGAGAAGCGCGGCGGCCCAACCGGCCAACGTCAGCAGGAACATGGTACGGGCGGGGTTTTCGGGGAAGAACACGCCCACCAGCAGCAGGAACACGGGGAGTTTGGCTCCGCACGCCATATAAGGAAGCGTGAGCAGGGTCGCCAGCTTTTCCTTGGGACTGCGCAAGGTCCGGGTGGCCATGACGCCGGGGATGGCACAGCCGCCCGCGATACCGCCCGCGATGATGAACGGCATGACGGAAGCCCCGTGCAGGCCGAAGGCGCGGAACACGCGGTCAAGCATGTAGGCCATACGGGCCATGTAGCCGAAGTCTTCAAGAATCGCGACCAGCGTAAACATGATGATGATAAGCGGCACGAAGCTCATGACGCCGCCGAGGCCGTCGATAACGCCGCTGACGATGAGCGACTTGAGGAAGCCGTCGGGCATCAGGGCGCTTACGGTCTCGCCAAGCCAGCCGAAGCCGTCTTCGACCCATCCCTGTGGGTATGCGCCGATCACGAAGGTCAGCTGGAACATGGCATACAGCACGCCGAGCATGATAAGAGGGCCGAACAGCGTGTTGGTCAGCACCTTATCCAGCTTGTCGGACAGCTCAAGGCGGTCCTTGGCCGATTTGCGCCGGACGGCCCCACTGCGCAGCACACCACGGATAAAGCCGTAACGGTAGTCGGCGATGATGGCTTCGGGCGACGTCTGCAAGGTATCCCGAAGATGGTCGGCCACGGTTTCCCGGTCGGCGCGCAGCTGCGCGGCCACATCGGGCATACGTTCCACCTGCCTCAGGATTTCGGAATCGTTTTCCAGCACCTTCAGGGCAATCCAGCGGGCGGGATAGCGATCCGTCAACAGCCCTTTCTCGGCAAGGAGCCGTTCCATCTTGGTGAGGACCGGATCGAGATCCGGGCCATAGGAAATGTTCAGCGGAGCGCTCCCCCGGCGGCCAAAGGCGACGGCTTCGCGCAGAGCGTCTTTGAGACCTTCGCCGGAACGCGCCACGGTCGCCACAACGGGAATGCCGAGCTGTTTGCCCAACTCCTTCGTATCCACCTGAATGCCCGCTTTCCGGGCTTCATCCATCATATTGCAGGCCAGCACGACCGGCAGGCCCATCTCCATGATCTGGACGGTGAGGAACAGGTTGCGCTCAAGCGCGGAGGTGTCCACCAGATCCACGACCGCCATCGGCTTTTCCTCGGCCTTTTCGGGCGCGAGCACGGCACGGGTGACGATTTCCTCCTGCGAGTACGCCGTCAGGGAATACGTGCCGGGAAGGTCCACCATGAGGACCTCAACGCCGTCGATGGAGACGTAGCCTTCCTTCTTGTCGACGGTGACGCCGGGATAATTCCCGACATGCTGATGGGTTCCGGTATATTCGTTGAACGCCGTGGTTTTCCCGCAGTTCGGGTTCCCCGCCAGCGCAATGCGGACCTCTTTCAATGCGATGTGCTTCGCCTCGCTGCCGTCTTGGCGGCAGTGCGGGCAATCGGCATGGGCCTGGCTCATGCGACCTCCACAGTGATGTAATCGGCTTCGCGGTTCCGCAGGGCCAGCGTGACCCCGAAAAGCCGCAGTGCAACCGGGTCACGCAGCGGGGCGCGGCCCACAATTTCCACATCCGTACCGGGGATGAGCCCCATGTCGCGGATACGCCGCCCGAGCTCGCCATCGGCATCCACGCTGATGATGCTGCCCTTCTGCCCCGCCTGCATCTGGCGCAAACCTATCCTCCGCATACAGTCCTCCAAATTGATTTTGATTTTCTTTATTAAGAAAACCTGACGACACTCTACTTCACCATCGCATGCAGTTTGCTGCGTGCGTTACGGTTTTCCCATGGGGCGCTTCAACAAAGCTCCGTACACTCTGACACAAGCCCTCCCGGAACGGGTGAAAGATGCCATTATTGAAAAGTATTGTCAATATAAGTGAGAAAATCTTTCAATTACAACATCTGTATTCGCCTATTGCTTACGATTTCCGTGTGTTAGAAACCGATGAAATGTTACTTTCCCAACCTGAACAACACGGCGTGAGCCGTTCTGGGGAAAAAAAGCTCAAAGATTGACTCATCAAACTTTATTTGACAAATACTCACTTTTGACCTACTCCCCGGCTCTGGGGGGAATCCATGCTCACAAACGCCGCGCCGAACAGCGCCCTGCCGACCGCCCGGGAACTCGTTTCCCTCACCGTGCCGCAGCTCGGCATGATGCTGTGCCATCTTGCCGTTTCCATGACGGATCTGTGGGTGGCAGGACGGCTGGATGCCTCCGTTCAGGCGTCGCTCGGCATCGTTTCGCAGGTCTTCACCCTCCTCATGCTGATCACTTCCCTTGCCGGAAGCGGCTGCCTGACGACCATCAGCCAAGCGGGCTCGAACAGCGCGCCCGCCGGTACACGGCGCTGATCGCAGGGCTTGCCGGTCTCACGGGCACGGTCATCGCAGCGACAAGCCTCCTTTGCCTGCCGATGACGCTCCGGCTCATGCACGTCTCCCCCGAAATGGAACCCGTGGTCAGGACGTTTATCATTGCCTACAGCTGCCAACTGCCGTTTTATTACACCCTGATCATGCTGAACTCGGTGTTCCGGGCCTACAAGCTGGTCCGCCTCCCGCTCATCGCCATAGCCGTGGTCGCCGTCGGCAACCTCATCGGCAGCGCGGGGTTCGGGCTGGGGCTGTGCGGGTTGCCCGACTACGGATATCAGGGGATCGCGTGGAGTACCTTTGGGTCCGCCCTGCTCGGGCTGGCCTGCAACCTGTACGCCATCGTCCGGCACGGCATCCTGACCCGCGCATCCCTCGCCCCGTGGCGGTGGGCCCGGCGTGCCATGCCCTATCTCTTCCGGGTGGGCGGACCGTCCGCCCTCGGCGCTCTGGCGGGACACATGGGGAATCTCGTCATCCTGTCGCTGCTCACGGGGCTGCCCGGCGACATGGTGCCTGTCCTTGCCGGGATGACCCTCGGCTCGCGGGTGGAGAGCTTTCTGACCTTCCCCACTGCGGCGCTGAGCATGACCGTCACCATCCTGAGCGGGCATCTGATCGGTGCAAACAGGCCCGAAGCGCTGTTCCGTTTCGGCCAGCGGCTCGCACTCGCCGCCGCCCTTGCGCTCGGATTCGGCGCTGGGCTGCTGTTTGTGTTCCGGGTTCCGGTGGCGGAGATGCTGTCCACACAGCCCGAGGTCGTCCGGCAGGCCGCGCAGTTCCTCGTCTTCGCGTGCGCGGGCATTCCGCTCAAGACCTATTCCATGCTTGTGAACGGGGCTTTCGCCGGGGCGGGGGCCACGCGCGTCTCCTGCAAAGTCAACTGTGTGACCATGTGGGCGCTCCAGCTTCCGCTGGCATGGACGCTCGGCAACGCCTTCGGCGCGACCGGCATCTACGCCGCCATGCTCTGCGCGAACGCGGGTTCGGCATTCTGGTACGCACGGCTCTACGCCGGGAAAAAATGGCTTGAATACGGTATGCGAAAACGTCAGAATGCCTGACGAGCCGAAAGAGGAGAACGCGGTATGCCCGAAGAGCGAAACGACGCCAGACAGCTCTCGCCTGTGCTGGAAAACTACCTAGAAATCATCTTCCATCAGGAAATCCGGGAAGGCGCGGCCCGCGCCAGTTCCATCGCGGAGGCGGCGGGCGTGTCCCGCTCCACCGTCACCAGCACGCTGAAGGCGCTGAAAAGCATGGGCTATGTGGACTATGAGCCCTACAGCCTCGTCCACCTGACCGAAGCGGGGATGCACATCGGGCGGGATATCGCCCACCGGCACATCGTCATTCAGGAATTTTTCCAGCATATCCTCCAGTTGGAACCGAACGTCTCCAACGACGTGGCCTGTGAACTGGAACACGTGATCCCGCCGGACGTCATACGGCGTCTGGGGCAATTCGTCCTGTACCTGCGGAGCCGCGAGGACGACTGGAAAAACTGGCAGGAGGACTACAAAGAAATCCGGCTGGAGCATATCCAGTCCAATACGGACAGGGATCTTGTCCGCAACGCGCCGCCCATGCTCGCCATGCGCACCCAGATGATGGGGCAGGACGAACTGCGGAAAAAGTACCGTTAGCGGGCTTTATCCTACGCGTCGGCAGAGCCCTCCGGCGGCGCGAAAAACCATGCAAAACCTCCGAAGCGAACGCCCTCCGCGTGGCCTCGCCATCAGCCGGAAAGCGTGGAAACGTGAAGGCCCGACAAGGCTTCCGTGCAAACATCCCCGGCTCTCCGGGATGGATCCCCCCTGCCCCATACGTTGCGTCCCGGCACCTTGGGCCGCTTACGCAACGGAATCCGGGCCTTTCCTTGCGACAAGGCACAACGCCCCGCCCTCTCCGCGAACGTCGGACCGGACATCGACAAATCCGACGGCGCACAGCCATCCCGCCAGCGCGTCCGCCGTAGGACAAACCCACCGCCCCCCGGCCCCCCCGCCAGCGCGTCCGCCGTATACGTCCGCATCCCGTCCACTATGGAGCACCACCGGGAATCCCCGGACTCCTCGTTCACGATCAAAAACACGCCGGACGGTCCGAGTACGCGGAACACCTCGGCAAAGGCGGCGGATACATCCGGCCAGAAGTAGACCGTCTCGAAAGCGGTGACGAGATCGAAGGACGCATCGGCATAGGGCAGCCGGGAAACATCCCCCTGCCGCACTTCGCAGCGCCCGGCGGCGACGGCTCCGGCGTTCTTCCGGAGGCTGGTGGCGACGCTCTCAGCGGAAAAATCGATCCCGCAGACAGACCCCTGCGGGCAGAGTTTCAGAAATTGCGCCAGATTCGCCCCGCCGCCGCATCCTATATCGAGCACCCGGGCGTCGGGCTCCGGCGACACATGCGACCGACCCCACTTCGCCAGCGAAGCGTGCCCCCAGTTCATAGCCCACAGCATGATCCTCCCGGATAGGCCGCCGGGCTTCCGGGCGTTCTGAAAAAACGCCCGCAATACATGATGCATACGCTCTCCTTGTCTATCCGGCTGACGTTCCCTCGCTCCATATACAAGTAAAACAGACTGGACGAGGAACGACTGGCCTCCTCTCCAAAGGTCTGAGAGGTATCTGGAAGCATTATCTACGGAGAAAACCCGGCACAGCCGGGCTGAGCTCCGCCACGAGTCGGGAACGCGAAACCGGGTCCTTTCTCACCAGAACGGCCCCCCCAATCCGGACTACCCCAAAGTTTCCGAATACGGACTTTGCGGGAACGGCAGCCCATACGTCAAGAGGGGCCCCCGCATCGGGCGCTCCTGTCCGGCGAGGACAACAGGGGGTACGTCACGCATCCTTGAGCGAGTAGCGCACCGGCACCAGCACCTGAAAACCTTTCCCCCCACGGACCGAGGGTATATCAAGGCCGACAAGCTTCTCGCCGAGCCGTTCGGTGGCTGTATCGAGCACGCCGAAGCCGCTGCCCTTGCCGAGCGAGCACGCACTGACCTTTCCGTCGGCGGAGATCGTCACGAGAAGCTGCACCGTCCCTTCAGCGCCGATCCGCCGCGCCTGCTTGGGATACCGCTTGTGACGGTTCAGGGCGTCAAGGATGGCTCCCAGCGCCTTGCTCTTGTCGTCCGGCCGTTCCTGCGTTCCCCCGACCGGGGCCGAAGGCGCGGCCGCCGCCACGGAGGATACGCCCGTCCCCGCCGCAACCGGAGGAATCTCCGCCTGTTGGCCTACGGGAGCGGAAGGCGGCACGGGCTTCTCCGGCTGCCGGACCACCGGCCGCGTTTTTTTCACCGGAGGAGCTTTCTTGACCGGTTTCGGCTTCACGGGTTCGGGAGCCACCGTTTTGGGCGCCTCCTGCGGAGGCTTGGGCCGTTCGACGACCGGAGGCGGCACGGGGATCGTCACCTCCGATTCCGGGCTCAACAGCTTGCGCATGGCGTCCGGCTGAACGGGTTTCGCCTCGGGCGTCGGCTCGGGGCGGATCACACGCATCAGCATGATGGATGAAGGGGCTTTCGGCGGCGTGAGGATCTTGACGGAGGGGGTCATCAGACACACGGCCAAGGCCAGCAGGACAAGCCCCCCGGTCATGCCGCCCGCCATGCTGCGGCTCTTGCGGAATTCCTCCACCCCGTACAGGGGCCTAACGCTCACTTGGCTGCGTGCTGATAACAAAGTGTCCTCCTCTCTTCAGCCTGGCGATGTCTACGACGCCGACAAACGCTTCAAAAGGGGCCTTTTCGTCGACGTACAGATTCAGCAGGGCTTCGGGCCGCGCCTCAAGCACTGCGGCCAACGCCTCTTTCGTCAATTGCCGATCCTGATAATGGATAGTTCCATCGGCCTTCACCGAAATCACCAGTTCCGCATTCTTACGGCTGGATTCCTCCGACGTCTCCGAGGCCGGAAGCACGATATCCAGCACCGGCTTGCTGAATGTCGTGGTCATGATGAAAAAAATCAGGAGCATGAAGATAACGTCGATGACCGGCGTCAGATCGATGCTGGCATCCTCGTCGAAATCATGCATGGCACATTCTCCGGGTTTCGGGCCGGGCTTCCCGCTTCGCGCCGCCGCACAGTTCCAGCGCACGGTAGCTGTGTTCCACGGCCTCGATGTGGAAGCCCTTGAATTTGAGCATCAGGTAATAGTAGAACATGAGCATGGGGATGGCGACGCACAGGCCCATGATCGTGGTGATGAGCGCTTCCCAGATGCCCGCCGCCAGCTGCGCGGCGTTGGGGGCGCTGTTTTCCGCGATGGTGCGGAACACCGTCACCATGCCGAGGATGGTCCCGAGCAGGCCGAGCAGCGGCGAGACCACCGAAATGAGCCTCAGCCAGCACAGCCCTTTCGTGACCTGCTCGAAATTGCGGTGGAACAGGTAAGCGACCTCGGCCCGGATGTCTTCGGAGTGGCCTCCGTGGGTCTTCACGACATCGCGGATAATGGCAATCAGCGGATTGTCGCTCTTATCGCACACATCGCGCATACAGCGGCCTTCCTGGTGCTCAATGTCGAGAAAGTCCCGCTTGAAGTCGCGCCAGACGAAATGCAGATACAGAAGGTTCCGCAGCGCGAGGTACAATCCCGCACAACCGACAAAAACCAGCGCGACGCCGGACGGGCCTATGGACGCATAGATTGAGGCAAGATTCATGAGCGTTTCCTGAACACGACGTATGGGCGGCAGAGCCGCCCTTCCGGTTTCGGGGCCGAAGCCCCGTTGATCCTTCTGGCCCGTCAGGCCACCTGTTCCGCGAACCCCTTGAAGGCTTCCTGCGCCCGGAGGCAGTCGGCCTCGTCGGGATGCTTGGCCGCTTCTTCGAGGCGCGCCTTGCGTTCGGGCGTCATGGGGTGCACGTCGGACGCCATTTTCTGCATCATGGCGACGATCTTCGGATCGACCTTGCCCTGACACAGATACGTGCCGAGCACCTTGTTCCGGCGTTCCGGAGCGTTCACCAGCGCTTCGCCCTGCGCGATGCAGTCCCTGGCGTGATCGGAATCCGGCCATGCGCCCAGCGTGCCGAACAAAGCCACCTTCGCGTCCCGCACCGTTTCCAGATAGGCCTTGGCCTGCGCGTCGGGCATACCCTTGTCCACCCAGTAGCCCACGGCAACCAGATCGTAGCCCTCGGGCGCGGGAGCGGACTCCACGGGATGGATCTCACAGCCGGGAAGAACGGCGGCGATGGCTTCGGCGATTTTCCGGGTATTCCCGGTCCGGGACGAATAGACGACAAGAGCTTTCATGACGGGTCCTTTGTGCCCACGGCCTCGCGCAACGCGAAGAACGACTCGCGCGCTGCCGGGATGAGTTGACGGTTTTCGCGGCCCACATACACGGAGAACAGGACCGTGCCCGCCGCGTTGAAAAACTGCACGGAATGGCTTTCCAATCCCATAAAGGGTAAAGACAGGAAACAGATGTGACCGAGATCATCGATCTTGAGATGTCCGCCGAGTCCGCTGCCGCCGGACAGGTTGAAATAGCCGTGCCCGTGTCTGCCTTCCGGTATCTTTCCCTTGATTTCGATGACGGAGCCCAGATGCGCCATGATAAAGGTGGCGTTTTCCCATGAGGCCAAGGCCTGCCAGACCGTATCGAAGGCGTCCTTGCCCGCGAAGGCCCGCGCCTCGTCCGGCAGGGCTCTGGCGACTTCCAGTTCCGAAACGCCGAAGCGTTCCGCAAGGCTTGCCAGCATCACCGGCTTCTTTTCCCGCAGGGCCGCGGCGATGGACTCGCCCAGCGTTTCCGTCCTCTGGCAACACGATGCCGTCATAGTTCGTTCTCCCGTTTGGTTTCCGTTTATTCCCATTCCAACAGCGCTTCGTCTGTTCGAGACGCCCCGGAAAAGATGATCATGCGGGTGCCGCTCTCCGGAAGGTTTCCCTTCCGATCCGCAGCATTCCCTCCGTACGCACTCGCTATGAAAGAGGCAGCCGCAACGCCCGGGCGCAGGACAACCCCATCAGTTCGAGATCATGGGTGATCACAAGGACGCAGGCCCCCCTGCCGGCCAGCAGATCCAGCGCGTCGGCGATGCGGCGCATGTTGCGCCCGTCAAGGCCGCTGGTGGGCTCGTCGAGGATGAGCACGTCCGGGCGCTTGGCAAAGGCGCAGGCGATCACAAGCCGCTGCTTTTCGCCGCCGGAAAGCGATTGCGGGTGACGTTCCGCAAGCCCTTCCAGCGCGAACAGCGACAGCAGGCCGGGCACATCGTCCGCGCCGCCCCCCGCCAGCGACAGGCTGACTTCAAGTTCCTGCCGTACCGTCTTCATATGGAGCTGGTGATCGGCGTTCTGGAGCACAATGCCCACTCTGGAAAGCAGTTTCGATGCCGGGACCGGCTGCCCCGCGATGGCGAACCGCCCTTCCTGCGCGGCGTTCAGGCCGGTAAGCAGGCGGGCGAGCGTGGTCTTGCCCGTGCCGTTGTCCCCGATGAGCGCGGTCACGCCCGCCGGGATCGACACGTCCACGCCGTCGAACAGGGCCGGTTTGCCGGAGTACGCGAACCGCAGGCCGGAAACGGCCAGCCCGCCTTCACCCGGCTCCAGCAGTTCCTCCGCGCAGTCCGGCAACGTGCGGCGGGGATCGTCCACCCGGGCGGCGCGCAGCCCGCACCGTCCGCGCAGGGCGTCGTCGTACAGCAGGTCAAAGCCGCCCCGCTCCGCAATCCGGCCTTCCCGCATGACAAGCACGCGATCCGCTATGCCTTCCAGCCAGTACAGCCGATGATCCACCACAAGGATCGCCATGCCCCGCGCCTTGAGTTCGGCGAGCTTGCAGGCCAGATCCTCGGTAGCTTCGGGATCGAGATTGGCGCTCGGCTCATCAAGGATAAGGGCCCTCGGCCCCTGCGAGAGGATGGAGGCCAACCCGACCTTCTGCTTCTGCCCCTCGGACAGTTCGTGGATGGAGGAGGACAGGATCGGCCCGAGCCGGAAGGCCCGCGCCGCCTCATCGATTTTGGCGGCGATGGCTTCGGGCGAAACGCCCTGCCATTCATGGGCGAACGCCAGCTCGTCCTCGACATTCAGGGCGAAAAACTGCTGTTCGGGGTCTTGAAAGAGCGTTCCGACCTCCCGCGCAATGGCGTTGATGGGCCGGGCGTCCGTCGGCTCGCCGCCGATCAGGACACGGCCTTCCAGCGTCCCCTGAAAATAGTGGGGGCACAGGCCGTTGGCGAGGCGCATCAGCGTGGACTTGCCGCAGCCGCTGGCCCCGGTGCACAGCACCAGTTCGCCGGGCCGCACCGAAAACGAAATATCCGAAACCGCCGGGCACGTCTGGAACGGGTACGTGTAGGTCACACGTTCAAAGCGGATCATCAGCGCATCCCTCCTTCCAACGGGGCCCATCCCACGGCATGTTGGCACAGCACCGCCGCAGCCGCCACAAGGCAGGCCGCGACCAAAAGCCATGTGTCGGACGCCTTCCAAACCAGCTTCCGGTAAGGGCGCATCCCTTCGCCGTAGCCGAGCCCCTTGAGTTCGGCGGCGATGCCGAGCTCTTCCGACGTCTTCAGCGAACGGAACAGCAACGGCGTGAACACCAGCCTGATCAGCAGCACGGGATGGCGGAAGGCGTTCCACGGGGTCATGCGCCAGCCGCGTATCCGAAGCGTTTCCGAAACCTGTTTGGCGTCATGCAAAAACGTGGGGATGAAACGGATCATCACCGCCGCCGGGAGATACAGGCAGAAAGGCAGGTGCAAACTCTTCAGGGCGGTGAGCAGGCTCTGCACCCGGCAGGAAAAGGCCAGCGGCAGGGTCACGTTCAGCATCGTCGCCCTGCGCAGGAACGGCACCACCAGCGACAC
>OGRO01002665.1_pt1 | contig 13624 bp, 13 predicted proteins | sample 1553451 | NCBI WGS metagenome assembly OGRO01 (sample SAMEA2580021, study PRJEB22360) | human gut metagenome
AATTGATCGGCAAAATGAAAAGCGCGGATTTGCTTGAATTATAGACAAGTCGGCTTTTATAATTGCGGTAAAATAAATTTTTCTGTTAGGTTTTTATGTAATAAAACAGCAGCACGGATTTTAAATCCGTACTGCTGTTTTATTTTGCACGTGTCTAAATTAATGAGGGTATATGCCCGTGTTTTTGCCCGCTGCACCGCTGTTAAATTTGCCATAATATTGAGCTGTCGCTGCCGGTAAAAACGATTTAAAGATTGGTTTTAAGAAATTCGGAAAGCTCTTTCGTGGCTTTTTCCTCATCGCTTCCGCTGACCGATACGGAAACAGTGTCGCCGTTTTTGGCACCGAGCGACATAACGGAAAAAATCTTTTTTGCATCGACGGATTTTTTGTCGAGGCGTATTGTGATTTCTGACTCAAATTCAGACGCTTTTTTGACTAAAAGTCCCGCGGGGCGGGCGTGGATGCCGTTTTCGTCCGTAATCGTGTATATAAATTCCTTCATGATTTTTTTCTCCTTCCTTTTTTATATATTTAGTATACCCCGGAAAAATTATTTCAATTTTCCGAAATACTTTTATTTTGCAAATAAACGGGAACAATATATACAAAAAGAAGGGAATTGATAAAATGGCGTTTAATGCAAGAACAGACCTTGCGGTCGAGGCACGCGAGATGTATATAGAAAGCTCTGCGGCAACCGAAACGGAGGGCGTGGAGGCAGAGGAGGAAAGCACGGACGGCGGAATACTGATAACAAGAGTGCGGATAACCGACAAAGACGGAGAAAAAAAGCTCGGCAAAAATATGGGAACATATATAACAATAGATATGCCGAGCGATCTGACTGATAAGCAGTCGGTTTATGAGGACGCGTGCCGCGTCTGTGCAAAGGAACTTTCGGCACTTATCAGGCTGAACAGGGACGATACGGTTTTGGTTATCGGACTTGGAAACTGGAACATTACCGCCGATGCTCTCGGTCCCAAAACCGTAAAATCGGTTTTGATTACGCGGCATTTGATTGAGTATATGCCGGAGGAAATCGACAGCCGCCTGCGCCCGGTCTGCGCGGTGTCGCCGGGCGTACTCGGAATAACCGGGGTCGAAACGGCGGAGATTGTCCTCGGACTTACGGAGCGTGTAAAACCGTCACTGATAATAGCGATAGACGCGCTGTGCTCGCGGCGAATGGAGCGCGTCAACAGCACAATCCAAATTACCGACACAGGAATAACGCCGGGCGCGGGAATAGGCAACAGACGGCTCGCACTCGACCAAAAAACGCTTAATGTCCCGGTTATCGCGATAGGCGTTCCGACCGTTGTGGACGCCGCAACCATTACGTCAGACACGATAGAGCTGATTTTGGAGGAGCTGAAGCTGAACGCGGGCGAGGGGAAACCTCTGTATAAAATCCTTAAAACCGTATCGGATGAGGACAAGTACGGACTGATAAAGGAGGTGCTGACGGCGGACTACGGCAATTTTGTAGTAACGCCCAAGGAGGTCGATACGGTGGTTGACGAGATTTCCGGGGTAATAGCAAACGGCATTAACATTGCCCTTCACGAGGGCGTTACGCTTGCGGATATAGACCGATACAGGTGATGAAAACGGCTGTTCATATAATAAAAGTGACATTCCGATTTTGTGTGGAGTGTCACTTTTAATTTACATTTGCGACGCCGAGCGGCGGAAAAATCTAATTTTTGCCGTCAAGCTTTATCCTCAGCGTTTCAAGCGGGAAACCGCTGACTGTGCCGTCAAGAACTACAAATTCATCCGCATCCTCACTGCCTTTTGCGTGGTCGTTCATCTTCATAAGCGGAATGTCCAAAGCCTTTGAAAGCATAATTGCCGCATCGTTTCGCGTCGCGCTTTGGGCGGGCGCAAGAGCCAAGCCTGCGGTAAGTCCGAGCCGTGCGGCGGTCGCGTTATATCCCGCGGGGAATCCGCCGGTTGAAACAGCCATTGGTGAATAACCGATAAGGCTGACAATCATTTTTACAGTTTCCTCGTTTGTGACGTTCATTTCGGGGTTGAAAAATCCGTTTTCATCGCCGACAACAAGTCCCGCGTCCCTTGCGGCGCAGATATATGCGTATGCCCAGTGGGCGGGAGTGACATCAGGAAAGGCGGAAGCATCGGTACTGCCTTCGGCGGAAAGACCTCCGGCAACGCAAAGCATCTTTGCAAGCTCCGCGCGGGTTATCGGACTTTCCGTATTAAGGTTTCCGTTTTCGTCACCAACCATAATACCGAGCCTTGAAAGGTCGGCTTTTTGCTCGTCGGTAATTTCGAGCGCGGAAACAGAGAGTGTGCAAATCATAAATATTACAGTAATTAAGCTGACAAATTTTTTCATTTTTAAATCCTCCTGTGTATAAAAATTTTTTTACAAAACCGTATAGCTGCCTTCGATTTTCCAGTCGAAACCTGTCAGGCATTTCAAAGTTATGTCATAAGACGTGTCGGGGTCAAAGCCGTCAAACACATTAACCGTATTGCCTGCTGCGGGAACGCGGACGGCGCTGATGAACGCCGCGCTTTGCGAATCGTAAAATGAAAGCTCGACAATGCTTTCCGCATTAAGATTAAACATAACGGCTATGTTGCCGGAGCTGTCGCATCTTATGCTGCGGACGCTGCTTGCGCAGCCGTTTGTGTAGCTTAATGTGTTTGTTATGCCGTTGACGTGCCGCGGTATATCCTCCGCGGAATCCGTCTCGGAAACAGGCAGCGGCTCCGCTGCGGAAACTTCGGCATTGTTCACGGCGGAGCTTTCCGTATTTGCGGGAGTTTCCGCGTTCGAATTTTCGGGGAGCGGCGGCAAATCCGCCGTGTTTTCGGCATCGCTGTGCGCCGCGTTGGTGCTGTTGTTTTCACTGTGTGCCGTGTTTACCCTATTGTTCGTGCTGTCGGACGGTTTTATCAGCGAATCGCTTGCGGCGGTAACACTTTTAAAAATTTCGGTCGGAGCTTGCCGCTTCGGAAAAACCGTGCCGCGCAGTACCCCTCCCGCGAATACGCTTGTTGAGAGCAAAAATATTCCGAAGATAACCGAAAACGCCGTAATCGGCATATGGATAAGCCGCCGATTGCCGATTAGTTGTATGCGGCGCAGCATGGTGCGTTTGCTCCCCGATATTCCGACAGCCTGCGCGTTTCTTTGGACAAACGAATGTTCAAGCATATCAAGAATCAGCCGCATATAGCGAGCTTGTTCCTGCGCCGCAAGACCGCGCATTACCGCACAGTCACAGGAAACCTCGCAGGCTTCATCGGCTTTTTTGCGAAACATGTACACGAACGGATTAAACCAGTGAACACTTGCGGCGAGTGTGGCAAGCCATTTGAATACGGTGTCGTGCCGCCGATAGTGCGTCAGCTCATGCGCGAGTAGCAGACCGAGCGAATCCGAGCCGAGAGCGTCCTCCGGAAGAATAAGTATCGGTTTTATATAGCCGATAAGTATGGGCGAATCAAGCATTTTTGTACACCGCACGTCAAGCCGTTTCGGGATATTTTCGCAAGCAGTGCATTTCTGCGAGTGCCGATACACCGTTCTTCTGAAAATAACATACTTAACCGCTTTTACGGAAAAAATCAAAACAGCAGCCGTGAGCCATACAACGCTTGCGGCTTGCCGAATTTTCGGCATAATGTGCGGCTGTGCACTTTTTTGCGGTTCGTATTTTAAAACCGAGCCGCGGATTATCTCGGTTTTTTCGTATACCTGCTGCACCGGAGTATCGGGAGCAAAGCGTGTAATGCAAAGCGGCTGCGGCAGCAGCATGACCGCGAGTACGGCAATCCAAAGGCAGTATTGCCATGTCGGACTGAATACGCGGCGGCTTATCGGCTCAAAGCAAAGAAGAACGATTCCGAGCATTGTGCCTACAGCCGATGCGATAAGAATGTAGAAAAACAACCGCTCAATCATGGTGGTTTCCGCCTTCCTCAATTCGCTTTTCAAGCAGGTCGCGCAGTTCCGTCATGTCGGCGGCGGTAAGTTTGTCGCTGCTGAAAAGCGCCGCGGCAAGAGTTTTGACCGAGCCGTCATAAAGCCTGCTTATAAAGCGTTTCGTCTGCGCGTTTACATACTCCGTCTTGCTGATAAGCGGCGAGTAATAGAAGGTCTTGCCGACCCTTTCCGACTTAACCGCGCCTTTTTCCTTCATGCGCCCGAGCAGAGTCGCCGTTGTACTGTAATTGCGCGGACTGCCGCCTGAATAATCGCATATTTCCTGAGTCTTAGCGGGCTTGCACAAATCCCATAATATTTGGATGATTTCAAGCTCCGCTCTGCTGATTTCCTTTTCCGCCATGTTGTCAATCCTCCTTTAAAACAAGTTTTACATATGTAATACATTTATATTTTACAACTGTAAAACTTATTTGTCAAGAGGTTTTTAAAAAATTTTTTTATACATGCAAAAAAAAGAGGATGTAAAAACTGATTTTTACATCCCCAAACAAGTGATATTTAATTCATCATTTAGTTTAAAATATAGACCTTGACGCTGCGCCGACCAAAGCCGAGGGCCTCGGCGCGGGTATTAAAGCAGAGGTCGATTCTGTTTCCCTTTATCGCGCTGCCGGTGTCTGCTGCAACCGCGGTACCGTAAACATAGGATCCGTCGGCGCTTTCGATATACATTCTTGTTCCGAGCGGGATAACGGACGGATCAACCGCAACAACGCCCTTTACCGCCGCCGCGCCGGTTGCCGTCACGCCGTATCCGGAGTGTGACGCGCTTTTGCCGCAGCTTGACGCATCGTATGCGCTGGCGTTCGCCGTGATTACCCTGCTGTATGCCAGATTTCCGCTACGCGAGGTCTGTATTGCGCCCGCAGAGGCAATCTGATAATGTTCTATCTTTTTGCGCGGCCCAATCTCCTTTACCTGTTCGACAGGCTCGGAGACAACCTCCTCGCTGATTTTCTCGCGCGCAACCTCGATTCCGTCCTCGTATGCGATACGGTACGAAACCTTTTTCTCACCGGTTTTGCCTTCCTGAACCAGCTTTTGCTGACCGCTTGCAAGGCTTTTGTTGATTTTTTCCTTGCACTCGTACGGAATTTCCTCGCTTATTTCAACAATATCCTGCGAGGTGCGTATGAGCGTAATTTCCGTGTTTGCCGAGATTTCGTCATAAAAGCCCGGCGTGGTTTTGTCTGTATCCTTTGCGTTCAGACCAAGCTCGGCAAGAGCCTCGCCCACTGTGTGTTTTGTCGTTCTGTACTCTTTTCTTTCGCCCATTTCGGTCACTCCGACCGTAAATGCTCTGTATATCTCTATTGTCATATTGTCCCTGATGCGGCTGTCCCTTTCGACATTCAGCTTGTCGCCGTCGTAAAGCGCAATTCCGTTTGATTCAAGAACATCGTCAACATATCTTTTAAATGTAGTAACTTCTTTTGAAGAATTTTCCCCGTCCGCAATGGTAACTCTTTTGCTTGCCGCATAAACGCCGCCTACTGCGGTGACAATTCCGAAAACCGCGAGAGCGGCAACGAGGATAATTCTTCTGGCTGATGAGGATATGTCAAACTTTCTATCCTTCAGACCGTTTATCATCCAATCACCTCTGTTTGGTTGTGCTTTTTAAACACAACGTTTTTATAAAAATACAAGTTGATTATATACCTTTTATGGCAAAAAGTCAAATTTGATTATTCGGAATTAAATTCTTTCACCTCTTTTGACTTTGCGTGACCGCCTCTCAATTTGCAAATCGTCCGATTTTTACCGAATTTGCTCCCGAATACTCCTTTTTCCTCCCTTCTATATGTGATTTTTCCCAGTTTATGGAAAAAATATTCACTATTGAAATTATATAGAAAATTTGATAAAATAGAATAAATAAAAAAGGTTTAGGATTGGTATTTGCATGAGTAACGATTTTGTATTGCCGCACGAGCGTGTGGACGATTTGCAGCTTAACGGATTAAGGCTTATTCAGAATCCGTCGGGATTCTGTTTCGGCATTGACGCGGTGCTGCTTTCCGACTTTGCAAAGGGGTCGGTTAAAAAGAACAGCCGTGTGCTTGACCTGTGTACGGGCAACGGCATTGTTCCGATACTGCTTTCGGCAAAGACTTCTGCGGCGCACATATGCGGGATTGAGATTCAGTCGGAGGTCGCGGAAATGGCGCAGCGGAGCGTACGCCTTAACGGACTTGAAGAAAAAATCAGCATAGCTGACGGAGATTTGAAAAAAGCGCCCGAGCTGTTCGGAAAAAGCGTTTTTGATAACATAACCTGCAACCCGCCGTATAAGGAGAACATGGGCGGACTGAAAAATGCAGCCGATACGCTCACGATTGCCCGCCACGAGATTTTTTGCACGCTCGGCGACATAGTTGACGCGGCTGCCGCGTTGCTGAAGCCGGGCGGAAAGCTCGCTATGATACACCGACCGGAGCGGCTTGCGGACATAATCTGCCTTATGCGCGGCGCAAGAATCGAGCCGAAACGGCTGCGGTTTGTGCATCCTTGCGCGGGCAAAACCGCGACAATGATACTGATTGAGGGCGCAAAGCACGGACGTCCCAAGCTGTTTCTTGAACCGCCGCTTTATGTTCATGACGAAAGCGGGGAATATACCGATGAAATCAATCGGATTTACGGTAGGAACGGTTAGAAGCCGCGCGAACGCTTTGAAAATAAATTTATGATGCAAGGGAGTTTTTAATTTGAATACCTACGGAAAACTTTATCTCTGCCCGACCCCGATAGGCAATTTGGGGGATATGACGGTAAGGACGCTGGAAATCCTTAAATCGGTTGACCTTATTGCGGCGGAGGATACGCGGAATACGCTTAAACTTCTTAATCATTTTGATATTAACGTGCCGATGACAAGCTATTATGAGCATAATAAGGCGCAGAAGGGTTCTGTGCTTATTGAAAGACTTAAATCGGGCGAAAATCTTGCGCTTGTTTCCGACGCGGGTATGCCGGCAATCTCTGACCCGGGCGAGGATTTGGTACGGCTCTGCATTGACGAGGGTATCAAGGTTGTGCCGCTGCCGGGACCGTCGGCGTTTACCTGTGCGCTTGTCGCGTCCGGAATGCCGACCGGACGTTTCTCGTTTGAGGGATTTCTGACAACGAATAAGAAAAACCGAAAAATTCATCTTGAAGAAATACAGGACGATACAAGGACGCTCATATTTTACGAGGCTCCGCATAAGCTGCTCAGAACTCTTAACGATATGCTGGAGTTTTTGGGGGACAGAAAAATCGTTTTCGCGCGTGAACTGACAAAAAAGTTTGAGGAATTTTATCGGACAACAATCTCCGAGGCGATAAAGTACTATGAGCAGACCCCGCCCAAAGGCGAGTTTGTGCTTATAGTGAGCGGCGCGGACAGAGAAAGCGTCAGAAAAAAGCACCGCGGCGAGCTGCCGTCGGCGGAGGAGCTGCTGCGTGAGTATGCGGATGGCGGACTCGGCGGCAAGGAGCTTGTGAAAAAAGTCGCGGCGGAGCTTGAAATGCCTAACCGCGAGGTGTATGATATATTTTTAAATATGAAAAAGTCAAATCTGATATGATTAAAATGTAATGCCAAATATCAATTTGAACAGAAACGCCCGCCCCGCGCTGCCTGCGCGGGGCGGGCGTTGGTGTCTGTTGTGTTCGGGCAAAGGAGAGGTGTTTTTATCTATGCCTGAAAATGCACAAGAATGAAAATCAATATCCACAGTGATTAAAAATCATAATCCTTTTGAGTCGTTGTCCGCATATGGAGTATGCTCAACATTTGACAGATATTTTGCCATTTCCTCGATATAGGTTTGCCCTATTTCGCTGAGCGGAACGCCTTTTTTCAGTATATATCCGATTTCCATTGCGGGATTCGGATTATCGTCATCAGGCTCAAACGGCACGGCGACAAAGTCGCTGCCGTTCAGCTCCTCGCATATTATTCCCGAACAGAGTGTATAGCCGCCCAGACCTACCATAAGATTGAGCATTGTGGAACGGTCGGAAACCTTTATGCTGCGCGGGTATTCGTTTGTACTCAATATTTCCTCGGCAAAATAAAACGACCCTTTTTCGCCCTGCTCAAACGACAGACACGGATAATCGCGCAGCTCGTCATAGTCAATCGACTTCTTCTTTGCCAAAGGGTGTCCCTTCCATATATATACATATGCGCGGCAGCCTATAAGGTAGTGAAACTCCAGTCCGTTGTCGCGCAGAATTTTGTTTATTACCTTCCTGTTAAAATCGTTAAGGTACAGTATTCCTATTTCGCTTTTAAGGGTGCTGACGTCCTCGATTACGGCGGCTGTCTGGCACTCGCGCATCGCAAAGTCATAGTTAAGGGTATCAAAACGCTTGACCGTTTCGACAAACGCTTTTACCGCAAACGAATAATGCTGCGCCGACACGCCGAATTTACGTTTTATATTGGCGTTGTCCGAGTATTTGCGGCATAACAAATCGTACTGCTGATAAAGCTGCCGCGCGTAAACCAAAAACTCCTTGCCCTCGGCTGTCGGAACGGCGCCTTTGCCCGTTCTTCGGAAAATGCTTATGCCGACCTCGCGTTCAAGCTCCTTTATCGCGTTTGTCAGCGTAGGCTGCGCGATAAAAAGCGCCTCTGCCGCCTTGTTCATTGAGCCGAATTCCGATATGGTTATTGCGTACAGTATTTGCTGCAGCGTCATTTTTAAGCCGCCCCTTCCCAAAATTCCTTCTTCATTAAATTCTATCATAAAGAAATCCGCCTGTCAATCACGATAAATTTAAAAAAAATTAAAAAAACCTATTGACAAAGCGAATTTATGCTGTTATAATATATCCTATAAAATAAGTAGGTATTATAGGAATTACAGAGGCGAGCGTAATGAACATATCTTGGGGAAAGCGATGTTGACACAGGGAATAACAGAAATACTTATAAAAATTATATCAGATAAAGGAGAAAAAAGATTATGAAAGTATATGAAAAAATTACGGATTTGATAGGAAACACACCGCTGGTTGAGCTTAAAAACATTGAGGCGGCAAACGGGTTACAGGCAACTGTGCTTGCAAAGCTTGAATACTTTAACCCGGCGGGCAGCGTAAAGGACAGAATCGCAAGAGCGATGATTGATGACGCGGAGAAAAAGGGGCTGCTTAAACCCGGCTCTGTTATTATAGAGCCGACAAGCGGCAATACGGGCATAGGGCTTGCGGCCGTTGCGGCGTCAAGAGGCTACAAAATCATTCTTACCATGCCGGAAACGATGAGTGTGGAGCGCAGAAATCTGCTCAAAGCATACGGCGCAGAGCTGGTACTTACCGAAGGCTCAAAGGGCATGAAGGGCGCGATAGCAAAGGCGGAGGAGCTTGCGGCAGAAACCCCGGACAGCTTTATCCCAAGCCAGTTCACAAACGCTGCAAACCCGGCGGCACACCTTGCCACAACAGGACCCGAGATATGGAACGACACGGACGGAAGGGTTGATATATTTGTTGCGGGCGTAGGCACGGGCGGTACGCTCTCCGGTGTAGGCGAATATCTTAAATCCAAGAATCCGAACGTAAAGGCTGTTGCGGTAGAGCCTGCGGGATCTCCGGTTTTGTCAAAGGGAACTCCCGGACCGCACAAGATTCAGGGTATAGGCGCGGGATTTGTTCCGGAGACGCTTAACACGGATATATATGATGAGATTATAGCGGTTGAAAACGAGGATGCGTTTGCAACAGGCAGAGCGATTGCGCGCAAGGAAGGAATCCTTGTCGGAATTTCCTCGGGAGCTGCGGTATATGCGGCGCTGCAGCTTGCAAAGCGGTCGGAAAACAAAGGCAAGGTAATTGTTGCACTTCTTCCTGATACAGGCGACAGGTATTTGTCAACGCCTATGTTCACAGACTAAACAGAAGGGATGTAAAAAAGTCCAGACCGCAAAAAGGTGATAAAAATACAATATTATCATTAAATGTAGTCAAGGTTTTAATCTGTAGGTAGAAAAATCTCATAATACTCGAGTTTTCTTAAATTTATACCTTTTTGCTACAAACAAACTGACCCGCTTGGGTGGCGAAATAAGTCTAACTGCGCTTAACTGATTTTACAAAATCAGCATCGCTTTTAAGACCTGTTTCGCCTTTTTTCGTCAAAAGCTACGGCTTTTGACGAAGGAGGAGTAGCCGCGTAAAGACGATTGGTTTTCGCCCGTGGCGAAAATCGGAGGAAATAACGCGAGCAGCGACGAACGCCGTCGGGTTCAGTTTGTTCGTTCTGGAGCATTTTTTCCTATCCCTAAGTACAAAGGTATTAACCGCGGCAGCCGTTTTTTCTTATACACAGTCTTTTCGCTGCGGCGGCGCAGATAAGCAGAATTATTCCGCCCGCCGCCGAGGATAAAAGCGCGGCGAAAAACGTACCCCACGGCGAAGACGCGAAAGCAGATGACGCAGCGGCGGCAGAGTCGGAAAAGACCGCCCGGGTTTCGGGAAAGCGGAGCAGCAGGGTATAGGTAATTATAAAGGAAAAAACCCCCTGAATCAGCTTGCCGAAAATATATGGCGCGATTGAAAGGCCAACGGGCGAGATGACCGAGTAAACCTGAAAAATTACCGATATACCGGAGAATGCGATAAAGAACGAAATCGCGGGGAGCAAAATCATAGGCTCGCGGATAGAGCGCGCAAGCGCGTTTATGCCGCCTGTTATCTCCAGAATAGAATGGAGGTACGGGCGCAGCCTTCCGCCCGGGATAACCGCCGCCGTAACCGAAAACAAAATAACATAGGAGCAGACGCGGAGCATGGTTATAACGGACGTGTCGATGACCTCGCCGAGATGCGACACGCCTTTTGCACTGCCCGCGCCGCCCGACGGCGGCAGCGATATATGGTTTTTGCGCTCCGAATATTTATAGAATCTGAAACACAAGCCGCAAAGGAGCGCCGACAGGATATGGGATATGTAGAGGAGCTTTCCGACCCGCGGTGTGTGCAGTATGCCGCACGCAACCACTCCCATAATAAACAGAGGTCCCGAATTGTTGCAGAAGGCGCACAGCCGCTCCGCTTCGGTTTTGGTACATTCCCCCGCACCGTACAATGACGCGGCGCATACCGCGCCTGTGGGGTAGCCGCTTACTATGCCGAGAATGAGGGCGGCAGCGCCTGCGCCCGGGACATTATAAAGCGGCCGCATTACAACCGACAGATATTTTCCCGCCTTTCCCGCAAGTCCGAGTGCGACAAAAAGTCCGCTGCAAACAAAAAACGGAAACAGTGACGGGATAACGCTGTCAAAGCACAGCTCGGCGGCGGCTCTCCCTGCATTCATGCAAACGTGCGGCGAGACGATAAGGCAGACGGTGAGATACAGAACGCATATAAGTAAAATAATTTTCGGAATCCTTTTCATTTTTTCTCCGCTCCATACAAATAGTTTTATCTTTTAATTTATATTCATGAAGCAATCCGTTTAAGCATAAAATTTACTAACCCAAAAGGAATTTCAAAGGCGGTGTAAATATTGCGTAAACGAAAAACTGCGGCGATGGAAAAGCTGACTGCAAGGGAACGGCTTGCCGACTCGGTAGATGTTTCAAAGGAGCTTATTCTTGACGTACCAAAGCTGGTTTTTATAGGAAACCGAGAGGTTGCCATAGAAAACTGCAAAGGAATCAGCGAATACACGGAAAGCAGAATACTTGTCGAGGGGAAGTCATACAGGCTGCGCCTTGAAGGGGCAAAGCTTGAAGTGAAAACCATTACGGAGGATATGCTCTGCGTTTCGGGAAAAATTAAAAAACTGGAGTTTGTCGGCGGGGAGGTCGGTTAAGTGTCGCTTGTAAGTCTTGCGGGTAAGATAAAAGGACACGTGGTAATCTGTGCCGACGGATTTTTTACCGAACGCTTCCTTAATATATGTATGCACAGAAAAATATTTTTGTGGGATGTCCGCCGCTGCGGCGAAAATCGGATTCAGGCGTCGGTAAACATATCCGACTTTGCGCGGCTGCGCCGGATTGCAAGAAAAACGCGGACGAGAGTGCGTATAGTCAAACGCTGCGGACTTCCGTTCTACCTTTACCGCTACAGAAACAGAAAACCGATTGTCTTGGGAATAGTTCTGTTTGCGGCTGTCATGTGGTATTTTTCGTCCCATGTTGTGGGAATCGATATTTCCGGCAACGAACGCATTGCAGCGGGTGAGGTAATGCGCAGCCTTGCAGAGTCGGGCGTCTACCCCGGCGCGGCAATCCGAAAGATAGACCACCACGAGGTGCAGAATCTTATGATGACCAAACTGGACGATGCGGCATGGGTGGGTATAAACATAAAAGGCTCCAGAGTGTATGTCGAGATTAAGGAGCGGCTTGATACAAAGCGCGAGGTTGGGCGCGATATTCCGTGCAATCTTGTTGCGTCAAATGACGGAATAATAGAAAAAACCGAAATCCGCGAGGGTCAGTCAATGGTAAAGGTCGGCGATATGGTTGAAAAGGGCGACCTTCTTGTAAGCGGCGCGGTTGACAGTGTGACAAGCGGCATACGCTACGCGCACTCCTTCGGCGAGGTTTACGCAAAAACCGCATATCGCGAAACGCGCGAATACAGTCTTGAATATACGGAAAAAATATTTACAGGCGATGAAACAAAGCGTTATCGCGTTGAGGTAATGGGCAAATCTTTAAATTTGTTTTTAAACGGTAAACAGCCGTACGAATACAGTGAGAAAACGGATAAAAAAACGGAGTATCGGATTCCGGGCGTTCCCGCGCCGTCCGTTTTTGTCGGCTGCGAAACCTACCGCGCCTTTCGTCCCGAAAAGAAAAAACGCAGCATTGACGAGGCGGTTGCCCTCGGAAAAAAGGAGCTTTGCCGCGAGCTGGACAAAAAAATTCCGAAAGCTGCGGAGGTAACCGACAAAAATATCACATATCGGCTGTCGGAGGGAGGAAAAGTGGCTGTTTCGGCAGAATATATCTGTATAGAGAACATTGCTTTGCAAACACCGATTGACAAAATCGAAAATATGAATTATGATATAGATAAGAATAATAATGTACAAAACTGAGAAAGGCTTTACATTTTAATATGGAACGACACATTGAAGTTGAAAAAATGGAAACACTGATAAATCTTTTCGGGAGCTTTGACGAAAACATACGGCTTATCGAAAAAAGCTTTGACGTTGCGGTAATCAACCGCGGTTCGGACGTCAAGATTGGCGGAGAGCCGGAAAACGTCGACCTTGCGATACGGGTAATTCAGAATCTTATCGGAATGGCGTCCTCGGGGACTACCCTCGGCGAGCAGGAGGTAAGATACGTTATATCCCAAATCCGCGAGGGCAACGGCGAGGAGCTTGAAACCCTCGGTCAGGACTGCGTTTGCATAACCTCGCGCGGGACGCCGATACGCGCAAAAACCCTCGGTCAGAAAAAATATGTGGAAACAATCGAAAAGAACTCGATTGTGTTCGGCATAGGCCCCGCGGGAACGGGAAAAACCTACCTCGCAGTGGCAATGGCGGTAAAAGCGTTTAAAAGCAAGGATGTCAACAAGATTATCCTGACCCGACCCGCGGTCGAGGCGGGCGAAAGCCTCGGTTTTCTTCCGGGAGATATGCAGGACAAGGTCGACCCGTACTTA
>OGRO01002666.1_pt1 | contig 13623 bp, 6 predicted proteins | sample 1553451 | NCBI WGS metagenome assembly OGRO01 (sample SAMEA2580021, study PRJEB22360) | human gut metagenome
CCCCTCTTGCTCTTGTCTTTCCCCATGCCCGCCGCCGTAAGTTCGTCGGTCTGGGCATTTCGGAAGCTTTGGTGCATTGGGATTTCGACAAGCAACAACCTACCGCCGACTGCCCCGATAGAGCAGAAATACAGTTTCAAATAACCTCCAAGATACGTGAATACGAGAAGAAAATCAAAAAGTTGGAGGTGCTGGAAATTCCCGTTACATTCGATACGCTGTTTGAACAGAACGGCAAACGAATCAACTGCACGGTCGGGGAGTACTTCAAACAGATTATCGAACGCTTGGAAAAAGTCGAAAAGTACAGTTCCGCCAGCAAACATAAGGTAACGTTGGTCCTTGTGTCGCAATTCCGCTCGGTCAATATGCGTTTTGATGAATTGGATTTGACGTATTTAAGGGAGTTTGAAATCTTCTTGAGTCAAAAGGGTAATGTAAACAACAGTTGCAATTATGCAGCATTCCAATACTGCCGGTTGTATCTTATTGAAATTCTACATCAAACCACAACACACTGCAAATGTATACAATTTACTTTATGTTGTATCTTATCGAAATTCTACATCAAACCACAACATGAGCCACTGGCGAGCCACATCCCAAGGTGTTGTATCTTATCGAAATTCTACATCAAACCACAACGCCGGGACGACCACTCCTAATTCTGCTCTGTTGTATCTTATCGAAATTCTACATCAAACCACAACAGATGACCACATCCATGAAGGATGGGTTGGTTGTATCTTATCGAAATTCTACATCAAACCACAACTCGCGTTACTATAAATACTTTCTTTTCCAGTTGTATCTTATCGAAATTCTACATCAAACCACAACCGGAAAATGTATTGAATGTCGCCAAAAAAAGTTGTATCTTATCGAAATTCTACATCAAACCACAACTGTGACGCCTGCGGCTGTCCTAGGTTCTTCGTTGTATCTTATCGAAATTCTACATCAAACCACAACTGTACTTAGTGATATTTCTTTAGAAGATATGTTGTATCTTATCGAAATTCTACATCAAACCACAACTTCGGCGAGCGCCTTGTAAAGATCTTGCAGTTGTATCTTATCGAAATTCTACATCAAACCACAACGACGAAGCGCGTCTTGTAAATGCAGCTAAAGTTGTATCTTATCGAAATTCTACATCAAACCACAACTTTTATGCTTATTACAATGCTTGTTCCTGAGTTGTATCTTATCGAAATTCTACATCAAACCACAACCCGTTGCGCTGTTGCTGACCACTTCGTCGAGTTGTATCTTATCGAAATTCTACATCAAACCACAACACAACCACGATGCGAAGATCGACATCAAGAGTTGTATCTTATCGAAATTCTACATCAAACCACAACACTGAACTGGAACGTCGTATATCGCTATCGGTTGTATCTTATCGAAATTCTACATCAAACCACAACGGGTGCTTTAGTGTATAGTTACAAGCCAGGGTTGTATCTTATCGAAATTCTACATCAAACCACAACGATGTTCGCAGCAACCCGCTTGCCGTTCCGGTTGTATCTTATCGAAATTCTACATCAAACCACAACTTTGAAACGCTTCATCTTGACGCTCTTGCGTTGTATCTTATCGAAATTCTACATCAAACCACAACAGCGACGTCAGAACCGTTACGACAAGGATTGTTGTATCTTATCGAAATTCTACATCAAACCACAACAATGTTCTTTATAATACTATTCGAGCCGCTGTTGTATCTTATCGAAATTCTACATCAAACCACAACAGGTCGTCCGCTATGATGTTAGCCATCGTTGTTGTATCTTATCGAAATTCTACATCAAACCACAACACTCCTACCACTGAATCGAATATCGGTCAAGTTGTATCTTATCGAAATTCTACATCAAACCACAACACAGCGCCAAGCAGTTCCCGCTGAATGATGGTTGTATCTTATCGAAATTCTACATCAAACCACAACTTTCCTACTGCTGACTCTACTGCCGTTGCGTTGTATCTTATCGAAATTCTACATCAAACCACAACAACGCTCGACGTCAATGGCGTTTTCAGCAGTTGTATCTTATCGAAATTCTACATCAAACCACAACTCTGGTTCCGCCGCTGGTGCCAATTCTGAGTTGTATCTTATCGAAATTCTACATCAAACCACAACTCCGCCTCGAGCGCGAGTTAGCTCATTGTAGTTGTATCTTATCGAAATTCTACATCAAACCACAACTCTGGGACCACTACCCCTAATTCCGCTCTGTTGTATCTTATCGAAATTCTACATCAAACCACAACTACTATGGCGAATAACGCGCTTGGTTTCAGTTGTATCTTATCGAAATTCTACATCAAACCACAACTTTTCATCGTGTTATTTGTTTTGCGGTTTTGTTGTATCTTATCGAAATTCTACATCAAACCACAACTCCGTCTTGCATTCTTTTTCCAGTTTGTCGTTGTATCTTATCGAAATTCTACATCAAACCACAACGTTTTTGCCGCTTCGGCAAATTTCACACTGGTTGTATCTTATCGAAATTCTACATCAAACCACAACATATACACGAAACAACAACTAACTAACAAAGTTGTATCTTATCGAAATTCTACATCAAACCACAACTTACTTCGAGAGTCAGTTTTATCCTGCAGCGTTGTATCTTATCGAAATTCTACATCAAACCACAACTTACGACAAGACTGTTATAAATGAAGCAAAGTTGTATCTTATCGAAATTCTACATCAAACCACAACTCAATTACTTATAAGTTTGGAGATCCTGGTGTTGTATCTTATCGAAATTCTACATCAAACCACAACTATCGTGGGAAAAAGCGAGTCGTTATCGCGTTGTATCTTATCGAAATTCTACATCAAACCACAACAGCACTCTGATGCTTGGAAGTGTTTTTACGTTGTATCTTATCGAAATTCTACATCAAACCACAACGCCTGAGCAATAAAGAGGTTTTTGGAGATGGTTGTATCTTATCGAAATTCTACATCAAACCACAACCCCATCGGCGACCATGTTACAGCCCCCTCTGTTGTATCTTATCGAAATTCTACATCAAACCACAACTGGAAGACCGACAGACGCAAGCGGGGTGCCGTTGTATCTTATCGAAATTCTACATCAAACCACAACAGGTACTTAAGGTAGTATCGAGGAATCGTGGTTGTATCTTATCGAAATTCTACATCAAACCACAACCTGGAGGCAGAGTTGGCAGCAGCTCAAGGAGTTGTATCTTATCGAAATTCTACATCAAACCACAACCTTTCCTTTGATCAGCTTGTCAGACCAATTGTTGTATCTTATCGAAATTCTACATCAAACCACAACATTGCTCTCTCCCGGATAGCTTGCTCCCGTGTTGTATCTTATCGAAATTCTACATCAAACCACAACCCTCTTCGGTGAGAACATGTTTGATCTCGGTTGTATCTTATCGAAATTCTACATCAAACCACAACATTTGGCCGAATGGCATTTCGATCAAGTTGTTGTATCTTATCGAAATTCTACATCAAACCACAACGTTGGCCAGAGTTACCTGGTAAGCGACGCCGTTGTATCTTATCGAAATTCTACATCAAACCACAACGTCGGGCCTCATATTGATTGATAAAGTGTTACTTACGGGCTGTCTGCCACTATAAAAATACGATCGGGTGTTCCGACGAAGCCAGTTTGATGCATTTTCCGTATTTCAAAGAACGAAAATAACGATTTATCAGAAAAATTCCAATTGTTGCGGAATTTCCGGTTTTGCTCGTTCGCTTTTACCCCAAAAATTTAATATGTCTCCATACTGTTTGTCCGTTACAGCAAGAATACTTGTAAATCCTGTCGGAGGCATCGATCGTCGAACCCGCTTAATGTGAACCTGCATATTCTCCTTCGATGCACAATGGCGCACATAGACTGAATACTGCATCATTGTGAAACCATCTTTTTCCAACGCCTTGCGAAATTGCACCGCATGACGTCGTTCCGTTTTTGTATTGGTTGGCAAATCAAAAAAGACAAACAACCACATGATTCGATAAGCATTCAAGCGTACTTCTGACATTCGACTACTCCAATAAAGGATATGCAATCTTTTTTTGGGTTCCAGCAAAGCATTTAGCCAGGGAAGAGGCTGAAAACATAAGTCCTACTTCGAGAGGTCGCACAACCTTGTCGAAACGAGTATCGACAAACAGGAGCCGCAACAGTTCGCCTTTCACCTTTTTGGTCAGTTGTGTATTCCCGTTTCTGTAAAGTTGGCAGACCAATTCGTCGACATACGGTCGATAGGGTTCCATTACGTCATCGGCCAGCGGAAAGGAGTTGTAACGATTCCGATGGAAGATCCCGAATGCTGGGAACAGTCCGGAGCCCATGATCGCACGGGCCACGGCGGCTCGCAGGATCGTATAGCCGTAATTGAGCAGGTTGTTGGGCGGCGAACCTTCGCGGGAACGGTAAAATTCGGCACCGAACAGTTCTGACCAGTAGATTCTCGCTGCTATGCCCTCCCGGTTGTCGGCGTCGGCGCTCTTGACATTCATGTAGCAGGGTTTCAGTTTGTCTCCGTCATACCCCAGCTTCCGCAGCAAGGCAGCCTGGTTGCGGATTTTGGTCTCGACGATCTGTTTCCAAAGGCCCTTCTTCAGCGGTTCGGATGCAGCGATCTGCATCCGATAATGTTCACCTTGCGTTCTGTTTGAATCCAAATTCATCAACAAGGCGTTCGGCATTCGGTTCTCTCCGCACAGGATAACTGCCACGTTGTTGTCCGACAGCGCATTCAAGAGCGGCAGCGTGATGGAGGTCTGCTGGTCCTCCAGCACCACGAAGCCGATATCCTCGATCGGGATGCTTTTCCGTTGGTCGGGGGCCTCGCGCGTGTGGATGATCATCTGGCCGTTGCGCAGGCTCAAACAGTAGGGTGTCGAAAAAAACAAGGTTCGTTTCAGCATGGCCGGTCATCTTTGAATTTTATCTCGCCCGTTACGGTCAGTTCGAAATCATAACCTTCCACCAACATGTTAAAATTGGAAACGCTGAGGCGCAATTTCGGTGATGGATTGGATTGGCAGAATTGAGAGGTCCCAGCTCCATATAAGGAGGTAAGTGTTTTCTGATCTCGGGCCTCCTGATGAAAGAGGAACTGTACCCGTCCTTCTGCAGCCATTGCTGTTACCTTGTAGAGTCGTTTTACCAACTCCTTGCGGGTACATTCATAAAGTTCTGCCGGGGTATTTTCATAAAACAGGACCATGGTCCCCGTTTTTAAGATGTATTTCAAGGGGAAACCGTTCGTGTCGGTCTGCGGTACCAGATCGGGGCGGGCTTCCCGGTCAGCGCTGGCTTTGAAATATTGGGCAGCTTCGAGGTTGCTGACGAGTTCAAAGGTGCGTTTCGTTTTGCCCTTTTTGTCCTGGCCCTCATAGATGACCGTGCAATAGTTCCCCTCATTTACGACATGATAATCCCGCTTGTACTCTTTTGCAGATAGGTCGCGCTGTTTTTTTAGCGCGATCGGATGTTTGACACTCGGTGTGAAGATCCGCACCTTGCGGATGGGAATGCCCTTTTCCCGGTTCATCCAGATCGTGTATTCATCGGGATTCATCGCCGTCTTGAATCCGACCTCGTCGATTGCCTCCCGTACGCGATCCCGGACTGCATCGTCGATAATCTTGTCGATGTCCGTCGGCTGTAACTGCGCGAGCGATTTGCGGATGACATAGCGGATCTCTCCATCCTGCTTAATAGCGCCGTAGAAGGTATCCTGATGCAACCGGCAGCGAGCCGTGTCTCCTTGCTGGTAGATTGGTTCCCCGTCGGCATTCAACTTTATCCGGCCGCGAACCCGTAACTTCCTGCGCGTCTGTTTGGTCATGTTGTCGGGCGTGTGGTGGGCAACGAGCAGTTCGTCGGCCGCCTACGGGTGCCCGAGCGGTTCTTCGCCCCCCGCCTTGACATCTTCGGTAAAGGTCGGCCAGGGTTTCTCGAAGCGGGGTTTGCCGCTTTCGCCGTAGCCGTATCGCTCCTCGTCGGCGACATATTGCGCCCAGCGGTCGTACTCCCGGCGGCCGATACAGGCGATCGTGATGGCGTCGATGCAGTGGTGGACGTGGTTCGTGCGCTCCTTGCGGGCATACTCCTCCTGCAGTCCCCACATCTTGCGGAACGCGGCGGTCGTGGAACCTTTGACCGTATAGATTCGGTCAAAAACCGTCTTCAGATAGAGACGTGCATATTTGCCGATGATGCCGATGTCGACTCCCTGCCGATTGCTGAATCCTTCGGGAATCTCGGCCATGGTGAAGCGTTCGTATTTCCCGCGCCAGTAGTCGAGTTGCATCTGCAAATAGTGACGGCGCTGAATGGCGTCGTCCTTTTCGGATTTAATCGCTGCGCTTTTGCTCCTGCGAACCTGGGCTTCAATCTGCTTTTGCAGACTCTCCATTTTTTCCCGCCAACCAAACGATTCGATCCGCTCCATGATCTCGACATGGTTGGACAACTCGGCCGGCAGTTTCGCCCGTTTTGTCTCCCGGTTGAACCGGTTTTCGCAGAGCGTCTTGTTCATCTGCGAGTCATCGCCGCCGCGAGCCTGCGGGAGCGTGTGCTCGATGTCGAAATCCGGAGCCGACCCGACGAAGTCCGAAATGCGGATTTGCCGCCCGGTATAGGGACAGACGTGCTGCTGTTCTTCCCACAGCCGGTATTTCAGCACTTCGTCGTCCGAGGGTTTTATCTCGCGGCCGGTTTCGGCGGCATACTGGCTGGGGGTCTCTTCGGCATATTTCCGATTCTCAACCTCCCGTTCCCGCTGATACTGCTCGATGGCCTTCCGCCTGTTCGCATCATTGAGTCCGCGGGCGAATTCAATCCGGATCTTCGTGTCTCGGTCGATCCTGCCTTCGCGTAACAGCGTGTTTATCAGGTTGCGCAATCGGAACAGGGCCCGCATGGCCATCGGGTTGCGAATGGTCGCAGTACGTGGAGAGCCGAGTTGCAGAATGCCATTTGCCTTGGGTTGCGCATCCGGATAGGTCTCGATTTTCGAGGGATGATAAAGACGGATCAGACGAGAGGCATCCAATCCATGATCGCTGAAATAGTCGGCAATGCGGTGCTCCTTTGAATCGAACTTGTTATACGGATTTCGCTTGTAGTCAAGCAGCAGCGAGGCGATGTCCTGTTCGATTTCATGCCGACGGCTTTCGTCGGCATAGACCTCCTTCGGAAGTGCCGCCCGCAGGTTGGCCAGGAATACCGCCTCGTCGTACCGATAGCCACAGCGCAGATAGACCAGAATCTTGCCGATGGCATTTAGGCTCAACGCCGCGTAATCCTGCGGGAGTTTGATGGCTGCAAACGCTTTGGCTTGTTCATCCGTGAGTTGCAATTTTTCGCAGGCCCAGCTACGCAGCCGACCTTCGTCGTTGAACGAAAAGAGGGCGTGCCATACGTCATTCAACATCTGGTCCTCGTTTTTTCCTGCTCCAAGCAGGTAAAGGCTGCGAATCTCCGTAATCCAGTCGTCTCCGAAGATCGCTTGCAGCGATGCCGTGACGGGGCATCCCGATACGGTGGCCGTGCGGGCGAAATTGAAACGATAAGGAGCTTCTGTACGCTCCTCTTTGCAGGCATATTTCCCTTTGCCGGCGATTCTGCGGGCGATCTCTTCGAAATCGAAATAAGGCTTGCTTTTCCGGAAGAAGAGCGAACGAATCGTCTCGAACTCTTCCTGTGTCAAAGGTCGTGGAGCATTGTCGCCCGGTCCTGTAATCCGGATGTTGTTGACGAACGACAGCATCCGGAACTCCTCAAAACGGGGATGCGAAACGGGGCACCGACTCTTCGTCGGCTCGAAGGTGCATCGGCCGACTGACCCCTTCTGCGATTTGAGGTCGCGCTGGAAAAAGATTGCCCGATGCAGCGCCTTACGCCATTCGTCGGGCAATTGCTGCCGGTCGCAGATGGCATTGAACTCGGCCAGGTAGTGTTCGTTGCGCGAGGTGTATTTGTCGCGGATTCGTTCCTTGTGTTGGTACAGTCCGTAGAAATATTCTCCGAGGTACCGACACCCTGCCGCTGCTATTTCAGCCGACAGATTTTTGATACACTCCTTGACCGTGCCGTCTTCTTTCTCATTTCCTGCTTCCTTGCGATTGCTGAGGAATCCGCGTCGCTGTGCCAAATGATAAAGCGCCCGGCCAAGCAGCCAGCGCTGTGTGCGATTCCCGAGATCGAGCCGCTCGGACAGGGCTACATAACGATCGTGGTAAGGATTTCGATCCCCATTGTCGTCGGTTCGCTGCCAACGGAGGAATTCATTGTCCTGCGGGTAACGTTTCTCTTTTTGCCAGGCGGTCAACAGCTCCTCGGGCAACGGCGGGCAAAGGTCGTAACGGATGAGTATTTTGAGCAGTTCGATTTTTCGCAGACGCCGCCGGAAATAGTGGCGGCGCAGTGCCCGGGCGCTCGTCCGATCCTGAACGGCAGGTTTTTCATTGTTTTTGTCGCGGGCAACTCCCTCCTGGAAAATGTCTACACCTTTGTCAATCAGCGTATATTCGTTCTCCGATTCATCGACAAGGGCCCATCCCAGTGAGTTGGTGCCAAGGTCCAAACCCAATACTTTTGCCATATGAAGAAAGTGTTTTCTGTAAAATTAAATAAAAAATTGCAGAAATTCATCTTTTTTTACTATATTTGTGGTGTAAGAATTCTACATCTTATCACAATAAGGCTATATGCCGAAGGTTTTCAACCTATTGTCTCCGCGTACTCCGTGGAGACTTTTTTTATATTTCGTGAATAATTTAAAAACCGTCGGTTGCTATTGCGGAGTGTGCCGGCGCTGTGGCTTTTTGCCTTCGGGAGTTCATGGTGCCGAAAACAGAAGGTCGCATGTCGGACCGTCCGCCACTCGCCGTGCGACGCACCGACATGAAGCATCCCCAATTGCAGCGTTCATTAAGGGTATATCGTTGGAATATGCAGGAATACTTTATATCGAGACTCTGAAACCGGGAAAACACGCGAATGGAAATTCAGCGACGCCTTCTGTTCCCGGGCGCATTCGCGCACGAGGCTTTGCCGCAGGCGGACGATGACGAACCGGATAAAAAGCGCACCCCGAAATCCCTTTCCGGATTTTCGGGGTGCGCTTCATTCGGGCGGGCGGCTGTCCGGCGCGTTATCGGGCGGGATGTTCCGGGCGTTTGCTGAAAATGGCCTTGATCCGGTCCATGTCGAACTTGGCCGAGCGGTCGTAGCAATAGATGCCGTTCTGTTCCTGTTCCACGTCCGTGAGCTGGGTGTAGCAATAGCCCCACACCTGTCCGGAGAGCGAGAGCAGCGCGTCTACCTGGCCTTCGAGCCGCGTGTAGAACTCTTCGAGCGTACGGGGCGCCTGTCCGTAACCCCACGATTCGGTCTGGGAATCCGTGGCCTGCTTCTCCTGGTCCTTCACCCATTTGATGCCGCCGAATTCATCGACCAGGTAGGGGCACGAGCCATCGTACTGCGGCCAGGCGTAGTTTGCGGTCGCCTTCACCTCGTTGAATCCGATGTTGCGCGTCTGGTCGCGGGTCGTCCGCAGGCGGGGATGGAAGAACGTGCCGTCGCTGAAGATTTTCTCTTTCAGTTTGGCCGGGTTCTGCTCGTAATTGTGGACGGCCCAGATGTCGGTCCTGACGACGGCGCCGCCGCTGACGGTGTTGACGGGGCGCGTCGGGTCGAGGCGCCCCGTCAGGTCGTAGACGTCGGAGGCGAAGCGCGGGAACTGCGTGTTGTCGGGCCACCACTCCTCGTTCATCGGCGTCCACGTCAGCAGCGAGGGGTGGTTCCGGTCGCGGACCACGCATTCGGCCCACTCGGAGAGGAAGTTGCGGGCCGTTTCCACGTCGTTGGCATCCATTCCCCAGCTGGGGCTTTCGCCCCAGGTGATGTAGCCGAGTCTGTCGGCCCAGTAATAGTAGCGTTCCTCGAAAACCTTCTGATGCAGGCGTGCGCCGTTGAACCCGGCGGCCAGTCCCAGCTCGATGTCGCGGCGCAGGGCGTCGTCCGACGGGGCGGTCCAGATACCGTCGGGGTAGAAACCCTGGTCGAGCACCAGCCGCTGGTAATAGGGTTCGTTGTTGAGGTAGATTTTGTTGCCTTCGATGTGGACCTTGCGCATCCCGACATAGGATTTCACGGCGTCGAGCACCTGGCCGTCGGGGGCGACCACCTCGTAGGTCAGGTCGTAGAGGAACGGGTCTTCGGGACTCCAGAGCCGGGCCTTTTTGACCGGGATGACGACGACGCTGCTGTTCGACGCCCGGACCTGCCGCGTGCCGACGACCTTGCCGCCGTCCCGAAGGGTCACCCGGAGCGTGTTCGGGCTTTCCCGGAAGAACTGCGGGGCGACGATCAGCTGCTGCTGGTCGATGTCGGTCGTCATTTGGACGCGTGCGAGGGCTTCGGGAGCCACGGCCTCCATCCACACCGTCTGCCAGATGCCTGTCGTGCGGGTGTAGTCGCAACTGTGCGAGGCGTATTGCAGCGACTGTTTGCCGGCAGTCTGTTTGCCGCTGCGCAGGTCGCTCGTGGCGAAGACGACCAGACTGTGGCTGCCGCCCGGCTTCACGAATGCGGTGATGTCGTAGGAGAACGACGTGCTGCCTCCGAAGTGGCGTCCGACGAAGCGGCCGTCGACATACACCTCGGAGGTGTAGTACACGGCTCCGAAGTTGAGCATCACGTTGCGTCCCGACCAGTCTGCCGGAATGTCGATCGTACGCTGGTACCAGATGCGGCCTATGAAGTCCGTGTGGCCGACGCCCGAGAGCTTGCTCTCCGGGGCGAACGGCACGATGATTTTGCCGTCGAATCCCTTCGAGCCGGCGTAGCCGCGTTCCAGGCCGCTTGCGCCGAAATCGAACGTGTAGGTCCATTCGCCGTTCAGGTTGATCCAGTCCGTCCGCTCGAACTGCGGGCGGGGATATTCCGGGCGGGGGATCTGCGAAAACAGACACGCGGCCTGAAGCAGGAAAAAGAGGGTGATTGCGGTTTTTTTCATGGTTGTTTTTGGTTGGTTTGCTTGTTTTCGGGGTGGTTATTCCGGTGCGATGTCGAACCGGTCGGGCGGCTCCGTGCGCTGCGCCCCGGCGAGCGGCGGCAGCATGCCGCAAGGGAGCAGCAGCAGGATGTGCGCATGTTTCATGGCTTCGTCTATGGGTTTGCTGTGCCGAAGTTACGAAACTTTTTCGGAATACGGAGCGGGTCAGAGGTTAATTTTGCAGGGGGACAGGCTGAAGACCCGAAAAAAATAGACTATATTCGTACGATCAAAACTGCCCGACTGATAGGAAAAAGAGACTCTTGCACTGTTGGGGACCCTGCACCTTCGTCGGAGCGCAGGTCCCGTGGCCGACGCTTTTCAACGGCCGGAACCTGAAAGGCTGGAAGACGGTCGGCGGGACGGAATCGTTTTTGTGTTATATTTACGGATAAAACGAATGCGGTTATGGAACGGGAGAACGTCTTTTATATCAAAAACATGGTTTGCAACCGCTGCATTCTGGTCGTCACCCGGCTGCTCGAAAAAGCGGGGTTCACGCCCCTCGATGTCGGACTGGGAACGGTCGTCGTGCAGGAGAAGCCCGGCCGGGAGCAGCGGGAGGCGTTCCGCAAACTGCTCGAAGCCTACGGGTTCGAACTGATCGACGACAGCCGGATGCGCCTCATCGAGCAGATCCGGACGGCCGTGATCGAATTGGTGCATTACAGCGAAGATGCCTCGAAAGTCAACCTGTCGGATTACCTGCGCGAACGCTGCCACCGTGATTACAGTGCGTTGAGCAAGCTCTTTTCGGAGGTCAACGGCATCAGCATCGAGAAATACTTCCTCGCCCAGCGGATCGAGCGGGTCAAGGAACTGCTGGCCTACGGCGACCTGACCGTCAGCGAGATCGCCGACAAACTCCGTTATTCGAGCGTGGCGCACCTCAGCGCCCAGTTCCGCGCCCAGACCGGGATGTCGCCCACTGAATTCCGCCGGCTGAAAGGACGCGGCCTGAAACCGCTGGATGAAGTGTAGGTATAAATCATATCCATAATTCTGTAACACCCGGAGCGTGTCGGGACCTTACCTTTGTTCCCATGGAAAAGAGTAAGATCATCACGAATACGTTCCCGGTCGCAGGCATGAGCTGCGCTTCGTGCGCAGTCCGGGTCGATAAGGCGCTCAACGGCCTGCCGGGCGTCGAGTCTGCGCATGTGAACTACGCTTCCGCTACGGCGCGGGTGGACTACCGTCCGGGGGAGTGCTCTCCCGGGGTGCTGAAGCGGGCCGTGCAGGCGGCCGGTTACGACCTGCTGACCGACGCGGAAGGCCCGGCGGAGGACGAGGCGGCGCACGTCCGTGCGGCGCATTACCGGGCGCTCAAACGGCGGACTCTTTGGGCGGCGGGGCTTTGTCTTCCGATTGTGGCCGGAGGCATGCTGTTCATGGACGCTCCGGCCGTGAAATACGCCGTGTGGGCGCTCTCCACCCCGGTCGTTTTCGGACTGGGACGGGAGTTCTTCGTCAACGCCTGGAAACAGCTCCGCCACGGGGCAGCCAACATGGATACGCTGGTTGCCGTCAGTACCGGAATCGCCTATCTGTTCAGCCTTTTCAACCTGTTTTTCCCGGAATTCTGGCTGTCGAGGGGCATCGAGCCGCACGTCTATTTCGAGTCGGCGGCCGTCATCGTCGCCTTCATCCTGCTGGGGCGGCTGCTTGAGGAGCGGGCGAAGCGCAGCACGACGACGGCCATCGCGAAACTGATGGGCCTGCAACCGAAAACCGTCACGGTGATCACCCCTTCGGGCGAACGCTCCGTGCCCGTTGCGGAGCTTCGCGCCGGGGATCTGGTCGCCGTGCATCCCGGCGAACGCATCGCCGTGGACGGCACGGTGGCCGAAGGCGCGTCGTATGTCGACGAGAGCATGCTCAGCGGGGAACCGCTCCCCGTCTGCAAACAGGAGGGTGCGGCGGTGTTCGCCGGAACGATGAATGGCAACGGTGCGTTCCGTTTCCGGGCCGACAGGGTGGGGCAGGACACGGTGCTGGCCCGGATCATCCGCATGGTGCGGGATGCGCAGGGCAGCAAGGCCCCCGTGCAGCGGACCGTCGACCGGATCGCCGGCGTTTTCGTTCCCGCCATCATCGTCCTCGCCGTGCTGACCTTCGCGGCGTGGATGCTTTTCGCGCCGGAGGAGGGCTTCACCCGCGGGCTGCTGGCGCTGGTGACCGTGCTGATCATCGCGTGCCCCTGTGCGCTGGGTCTGGCGACGCCCACGGCCCTCATGGTCGGGATCGGCAAGGGCGCCGGACAGGGCATCCTCGTCAAGGACGCTGCGAGCCTGGAGGTGGCCCGGAAGGTCGACACCGTGGTGCTGGACAAGACCGGAACGCTCACCGAAGGCCGTCCGTCGGTCGTGGACGCTGCGTGGGCCGAAGGGTCGGAGACGGCGCGGCGGATTCTGTTCAGCCTCGAAAAACGCTCGGGGCATCCGCTTTCGCAGGCCGTCGTCGAATCGCTCGGCGGGGAGCGGGACGTTCCCGTGACCGGGTTCGAAAGCATTCCCGGGC
>OGRO01002673.1_pt1 | contig 13582 bp, 10 predicted proteins | sample 1553451 | NCBI WGS metagenome assembly OGRO01 (sample SAMEA2580021, study PRJEB22360) | human gut metagenome
GGCACCTATCCTGCCGGTGCCAGTGCCATCCTTAATGCCATTCGTACATTGATTACCTTACGCACGCGCAGCTTATGGGTAATGGCGATTTTTATTGTGCTGACTGGCGGAATTGGCCTCGCGAAGTTCCATCATCCTGTCGAACTACTGCCGGTAATCGGCACGATTGTCAGTACCTGGGCGCTGTTCCGCTGTAAAGGGCTGACCATGCGCTGCGTAATGTGGTTTTCAACGTGTTGCTGGGTGATTCACAACTTCTGGGCGGGGTCGATAGGCGGCACGATGATTGAGGGGAGTTTTCTGCTAATGAATGGCCTGAATATCATTCGTTTCTGGCGTATGCAGAGAAGGGGAATTGATCCGTTTAAAGTGGAGAAAACCCCTTCCGCCGTAGACGAAAGGGGCTAAGTATTAGTTACGCAGGGCGCTATTTGCCAGACGATCGTCTTCCGCCTGGCAAGCTGCCGCAGTGAACAGCACGTCAGTTGAAGAGTTCAGCGCGGTTTCGCAAGAGTCCTGCAATACGCCGATGATAAAGCCGACGGCAACCACCTGCATGGCGATATCGTTCGAAATACCGAACATATTACAGGCCAGTGGGATCAGCAACAGAGACCCCCCCGCCACGCCGGATGCGCCACAGGCACACAGAGAAGCCACTACGCTCAACAGCAGCGCTGTGGGCAGATCAACCGGAATACCCAGCGTATTAACCGCAGCCAGCGTCAACACGGTAATGGTGATTGCTGCGCCCGCCATATTGATGGTGGCTCCCAGCGGAATAGAAACGGAATAGGTATCGCGATCCAGATTCAGCTTTTCACACAGCGCCATATTCACCGGAATGTTCGCTGCAGAGCTGCGGGTGAAGAAGGCATACACACCGCTTTCACGCAGGCACAGCAGCACCAGCGGGAACGGGTTACGACGAATTTTCCACCACACCAGCAAGGGGTTAACCACCAGCGCCACCAGTAACATACAGCCAACCAGCACGACCAGCAGTTGCGCGTAGCCCCACAGTGTGGAGAAACCGGTGGTTGCCAGGGTAGAAGAAACCAGACCAAAAATACCGATCGGTGCGAAGCGAATGACCAGTTTCACCATAAAGGTGACGGCATTCGACATATCGTTGACCAGATTTTTGGTGGTCTCGTTACCGTGACGCAGTGCGAAACCGAGGCCAATTGCCCACACCAGGATCCCGATATAGTTACCTTTCAGCAGCGCGTCAATGGGGTTGGAAACCATGCTCATTACCAGCCCGCGCATTACTTCTACAATGCCTGACGGCGGCGAAATATCACCCGCGCTACTGGACAAGTGCAGGGTAGAAGGGAAGGCAAAACTGAAGATTACTGCGGCCAGAGCAGCAGAGAAGGTGCCCAGCAGATAGAGGAACAAAATAGGGCGGATATTGGTTTTCTGCCCGTGCTGGTGGTTAGCAATAGACGCCATTACCAGCATCAACACCAGGATGGGGGCAACGGCTTTCAGTGCGCCGACGAACAAAGTACCTAACAGACCAACAGCTTCCGCCGCGGGTTTTGAGATCCATGCCAGAAGAATCCCCAGAACAAGGCCGACCAGGATTTGTTTTACCAGGCTGCCATGAGCCAAACGCCGGAATAGCCCCGGTGAACGTTGCGTAGTCATTTTTCGATCCTTTCATTGTGTTGTCGCACATCCCTGGTGCGTTCTGTCGACGCATCTTTCAGGATGTAACAAAGTGTTTGCAAGGTCGAGTATAAGGAAAGTTACAGCTTCGGGAAGCGAAAAATGCTGGATTTTAAAGAGAGGTCATATTTTGCAACTTAATGGTTACATTTATTTGACATAAAAATAAAGCCCAACGTGCGGCTTCCAGACTGATGACAACGTCAAAAAAGTACTCGGTCAGTCCCCTCGCCCCTTTTGGGGAGAGGGAGAAAACGGTGCTCATGTTGATGACAGGGTACACGGCTTAGACAGATTAAAAATCATCCAACCCGCTGCTTATCATGCCGATAATTCACCCAGGCGTTGATAATAAACGTCATCACCAGAATGCCAAACACCACGCCCAGCGAGACGGCGATCGGAATATGGTAGAAGTCGACAATCAGCATCTTGATACCGATAAACACCAGAATCACCGCCAGACCATATTTGAGCATCGAGAAACGCTCTGCCACACCTGCCAGCAGGAAATACATCGCACGCAGGCCGAGGATCGCAAACAGGTTTGAGGTCAGCACAATAAACGGGTCAGTGGTCACGGCGAAGATAGCCGGAATGCTATCCACGGCGAAAATCACATCGCTCAATTCCACCAGAATCAATACCAGCATCAGCGGCGTGGCGTACAACAAGCCATTCTTGCGCACAAAGAAATGCTCGTTGTCGATGGTGTCGGTCATGCGCAAATGACCGCGTAGCCAGCGCACCAGCGGCTTGTCGCCAATGCCTGATTCATCTTCATGGGCGAGCGCCATCTTCACGCCGGTAAACAGCAGGAAGGCACCGAAGATATACAAGATCCAGTCGAACTGTGAAATCAGCCAGCTACCAGTGAAGATCATGATGGTACGCAGAACAATCGCCCCGAGCACGCCATACACCAGCACGCGACGTTGTAATGCCGCCGGAACAGAGAAATAGCTGAACAACATCAGCCAGACAAAGACGTTATCGACCGCCAGCGATTTCTCAATCAGATAACCGGTGAGGAAGGCCAGTGCCTGTGGATCGGCAACGGCGCGACCTTCGGTTTGCACCAGATACCACCAGAAAGCGGCGTTAAACAGTAACGACAGCGTCACCCAGACCAGCGACCAGGCCGCAGCTTGTTTCATGGTCATGGCATGTGCCCCACGACGCCCCTGCAACAACAGGTCGATAGCCAGCATAATGGTGACAACAACAGCGAATCCGCCCCATAGCAACGGCGTGCCGACAGTATTCATAGAAGTTCCTTACACATAAAAAAACGACCAACGTCGGAAGCCGCCAGCCGCTGCTTTTTATGCATAGACCTCGCCTTCCGGCAAGGTCTCACTTACAACAAAAAAGGAATACGTCTGCGTATTCCTTTCGGGTTGCCCGGTGACCGGATGTGGTTGTTCACACATCGTAATGACGATCGACCGGCAATGAAGTTACTCCCCTTTGCAGGTAACAAAGTATGACAGACCATTCAGTCAGTCAATGGTCTGTTACATACCTTTTACACTGTTTTACTTTGGCAATTTATAGTTTTACGCTATCTGCCGGAAAAATCACCCCAGTCTGGCGGCGGATCTCGGTCAGCAGTTTGGCGGTGATGCGACTGACCGCCAGCCCTGGATGATCCACCAGATGCTCATCCACCAGGGTAGCGAACAGCTCTGCTTCGTAGAGCATGGTATTAATATGCTGCGGTTGGGTGAGATCCTGCATCTGGCTGCCACGCGGAACAAAGCAAACTTTCTGGCATTCAGACAGTTTTTCAATCACCAGCGATCCTGCTTCGCCCTGAATCTCGCTTGCCAGGACAGAATCGCTCACTTTTGAGTGCTGCAACGTAACGCTGAAATCACCGTAATCCATCACCACCACGCCGTGGGCATCTACGCCGCTTGCCAAAAAACTGGCGGTTGCCTGCACGCTTTTCGGTTCACCGAATAATGCCACCGCCGACGCCAGGCAGTAAAAGCCGATATCCATAATTGAACCGTTAGAGAATGCCGGATTAAAGGTGTTGGGATTCTCACCATCCAGGTAACGTTGATACCGCGAGGAATACTGGCAATAGTTGAAAAAGACTTTACGCAGTTTGCCGACTTTCGGCAGCGCCTGGCGCAACAGATGAAAGTTCGGCAGGCTGGCGGTTTTAAATGCCTCAAACAGCACCACCTGATTTTCCCGCGCACAGGCAATGGCGGCATCCACTTCCGCCAGATTCGACGCCAGTGGCTTCTCGCAAATCACATGAATTTTGTGACTAAGGAAAAGTTGTGTCTGGGAAAAGTACAGGGAATTCGGGCTGGCAATATACACCGCGTCAATGGCATCGCTTTCTGCCATCGCTTCCAGCGACGTAAACAGATGCTCGACAGAAAAATCATTGGCGAAGTGCTGGGCCTGTTCAAGACTGCGGGAATAAACGGCAGTTAACTTGTATTTACCGCTCTCATGGGCGGCCTCGACGAACTGGCGAGTGATCCAGTTCGTACCAATCACAGCGAAACGTATCATAACGCGTGGATACTCCATAAAGGGATTCTCTCGTCACTGTAGCACGCCTTTTTTATCTTCGACGTGCGCAGATACGCATTATTCTTTCGCCGGACAGCCATGCTCACTAAACGGCCCAATCATAACCAACGGCCCGAGATATTTCGGCTGGCGATGGAGGATTTTCGCATCAATCACCGCGCTGACTCTGGCAAGTTTTTCCCGCAGTTGAGTATATAAACCGTGTTTCATATTCAGGTCTGGCGCGTTAAAACCGATAGCATCGATACCATACTGTTTTGCCAGCCAGATGGCGCGTTGGTTATGAAATTCTTGCGAGATAATGGTGATATGGTTTTCACTAAACACCTTGTTGGCACGCACCACCGAATCAAGCGTTGAGAATCCGGCATAGTCGCAGAAGATCACTTTTGCCGGTACGCCTTTAGCGATCAAGGCTTGCTGCATTCCTGACGCTTCATCGTAATTTTTACGTCCATTATCGCCGCTCACCAATAGCCATTTCACTTTTCCGGCGTGGTACAACGCTGCGGCGCTATCAATACGTCGGGTAAAGTAGCGATTACCCGGCCTCGCCCCCAGCAATAAACCCACGTTCCGCGCCGGAACGGCGTTGACATCGCTCCAGGTCAGTTGTTGGCTGGCGTTGACCATAACGCGATCGGCAATAAAAAGGGTTGCTCCTGCTATAAGCAACAATAAACAGCCAATTTTAAGAGTCCGGCGAGAAAAACAAATACGGAGAAGAAGGCGGGCAAATACGCGCAGCATGGTCGTTATCCTTAACGAAAGGGGGGAGGTCGATTTTAGGCGCTAAAGGAGGAAAAAATAACGCCTGACATCATTTTCAGATTTTGTCCTGCCCAAGCGACAACTGCGTTAGCCACAGCCGGGTGTCGAACTCAAGCTGGTGGTACTGCGGTTCCATATGACAGCACAACTGGTAAAACGCTTTGTTATGCTCTTTCTCCTTCAGGTGCGCCAGCTCGTGCACCACGATCATGCGCAAAAACGGTTCCGGCGCGTTGCGAAACACGGTAGCGACGCGGATCTCTGCTTTTGCTTTCAGCTTGCCGCCCTGCACACGCGAGACAGCGGTATGTAACCCGAGCGCGTTTTTCAGCACGTGGATCTTGTTGTCATACATCACTTTATTGATCGGCGGGGCATTGCGCAGAAACTGATTTTTAAGATCCTGAGTATATTGCCAGAGGGCTTTATCGGTGGCGTAGTCGTGTGTTCCCGGATAGTGTTTTGCCAGCACATCGCCCAGACGCTGTTCGTTAATCAGCGTTCGCACCTGGGAAAGTAGCTGCTCGGGATAACCCTGAAGATAAGTAAGATTGCTCATAACCGCCCACGAAAAAGAGAAAAAGGGTATACTCACGCACCCTTTTCAGGGGCAACGTCGAAATTTTATCATTCAGGAGGGCCGATGAGCCACTTAGACAACGGTTTCCGTTCACTGACACTACAACGTTTTCCGGCGACGGATGACGTTAACCCGCTACAGGCGTGGGAAGCGGCGGATGAATATTTGCTGCAACAGTTGGACGACACAGAAATCCGCGGCCCGGTGTTGATCCTGAATGATGCCTTTGGTGCGTTAAGTTGTGCGCTGGCGGAACATAAGCCGTACAGCATTGGCGACTCATACATCAGTGAACTGGCCACGCGCGAGAATTTACGCCTCAACGGAAACCGTTCAGTCGTGATGTTCCTCGACAGCCCCGCCGACTACCCGCAACAGCCGGGCGTGGTACTGATCAAAGTACCGAAAACACTGGCGTTGCTGGAACAACAACTGCGTGCGCTGCGCAAAGTGGTCACGCCGGATACACGTATTATTGCCGGTGCTAAAGCCCGTGACATTCACACCTCCACGCTGGAACTGTTCGAAAAAGTGCTCGGTCAGACCACCACCACACTGGCATGGAAGAAAGCGCGCCTGATTAACTGCACTTTCAACGAGCCGCCGCTGGCCGATGCGCCGCAGACCGTTAGCTGGAAGCTGGAAGGCACTGACTGGACTATCCACAACCATGCGAATGTCTTCTCCCGCACCGGGCTGGATATTGGCGCGCGCTTCTTTATGCAACATCTGCCAGAGAATCTCGAGGGTGAGATTGTCGATCTCGGCTGCGGTAATGGCGTTATTGGCCTGACGCTGCTTGATAAAAACCCGCAGGCGAAAGTGGTGTTTGTCGATGAATCGCCGATGGCGGTTGCTTCCAGCCGTTTGAACGTTGAAACCAACATGCCAGAGGCGTTGGATCGCTGCGAGTTTATGATCAACAACGCGCTCTCCGGCGTGGAGCCTTTCCGCTTTAATGCTGTGCTCTGCAACCCGCCGTTTCATCAGCAACATGCGCTGACCGATAACGTCGCCTGGGAGATGTTCCACCATGCCCGCCGCTGCCTGAAAATCAACGGCGAGCTGTATATCGTTGCCAACCGTCACCTGGATTACTTCCATAAACTGAAGAAGATTTTCGGCAACTGCACCACCATCGCCACGAATAATAAATTTGTGGTGCTGAAAGCAGTGAAGCTGGGGCGTCGTCGGTAAGATTGGCAGCTACCTGCCAGATAAGGCGTAAACGCCTTATCTGGCATACGTTCAGCACATTACCCCCAGGTCGGATAAGACGCGGCAAGCGTCGCATCCGGCAATGTCTGCCCAGTTCTGGAATCGCGCTTCCATAAAACAAAAAATCCCTGTCACCATCCTCTACATTCTCTTGTTTAGCGTTGTTCAACGTTTATGCTACATACGTGAAGTTATGACGCATAAAGAATACGATTTCTTTACCGCCGTTCATCGTACTAAGGGGAAAAAATGATTGCGATTGCCGACATCTTGCAAGCAGGAGAAAAGCTAACTGCTGTGGCACCTTTTCTGGCGGGTATTCAGAACGAGGAACAATACACCCAGGCGCTGGAACTGGTAGATCATCTGCTGCTCAACGATCCTGAAAACCCCTTGCTGGATCTGGCGTGTGCCAAAATAACCGCGTGGGAAGAATCAGCGCCCGAATTTGCTGAATTTAATGCCATGGCGCAAGCCATGCCTGGCGGTAAAGCTGTGATTCGTACCCTTATGGATCAATATGGTTTAACCCTTTCCGATCTGCCGGAAATTGGCAGTAAATCGATGGTGTCACGCGTTTTGAGCGGGAAGAGGAAATTAACGCTGGAACACGCTAAAAAACTGGCAACGCGATTCGGCATTTCTCCCGCCTTGTTTATTGATTAACGCGACGTGCCGGATGCGGCCTACGATTAGCACGTTACCCCCGGGCCGGATAAGACGCGTCAGCATCCGGCACTTCAATGCACAATTTAAATCTCCAGCGCCAGCCGTGTTCCCTGAGCAATTGCCCGTCGTGCGTCCAGCTCCATAGCCACATCGCAGCCGCCAATTAAATGCACGGTTTTCCCGCTATCAATGAGCGGTTGCGCCAGCGTGCGGTTTGGCTCCTGCCCCGCGCAGATCACCACATGATCTACCGCCAAAATTTGCGGTTCGCCGTTGATCACTACATGCAGCCCGTCATCGTCGATCTTCTGGTAACTTACGCCTGGGATCATTTTCACGCCGCGTGAGAGCAGGGTGGTGCGATGGATCCAGCCGGTGGTTTTGCCTAACCCTTGTCCTGGTTTGCTGGCTTTGCGCTGGAGCATCACAATCTGCCGTGGGCTACGGGGGATTTGCATGCCTTGCGGACTCAAACCTCCGGCCTGTTGCAGGCTACTGTCGATTCCCCACTCATTACAGAACTCGGCAATGTTCTGGCTGGTGGACTCACCCGGCTGACTTAAAAACATCGCCGTATCAAAACCAATCCCGCCACAACCGACGATGGCGACGTTGTTGCCCACCGGCGCTTTGTCGCGCAGTACGTCGAGATAACTCAACACCTTCGGATGATCGATCCCGTCGATGGGCGGAATGCGCGGTACGATCCCACTGGCGAGGATCGTTTCATCGAACGCCTTTAACTGATCTGCGGTCACGGTGTGATTAAGTTTCAGTGTCACGCCAGTCACTTCGATCATCCGGCGGTAGTAGCGCAATGTTTCGTAAAATTCCTCTTTGCCGGGGATCTGTTTGGCGATATTAAACTGCCCGCCGATCTCGCTATGTGCATCAAACAACGTTACCTGATGACCACGCGCCGCCGCATTGATGGCAAACGCCAGCCCCGCCGGACCTGCGCCGACCACCGCCAGATTTTTTTTCTGCACGGCGGGAAGGATCGGCATTTTGGTTTCGTGGCAGGCGCGAGGATTCACCAGACACGAGGTGACCTTGCCGACAAAGATCTGATCGAGACAGGCCTGATTGCAGCCAATGCAGGTGTTGATCTCATCGGCTCGCCCCGATTGCGCTTTTGACAGCAGCTCCGCATCAGCAAGAAACGGTCGCGCCATCGATACCATATCGGCATCACCGCGCGAGAGAATATCGTCGGCAACCTGCGGATCGTTAATCCGGTTGGTGGTCACCAGCGGCAATGAGACGTGACCTTTCAGTTTGCGTGTGACCCAGCTAAATGCGCCGCGCGGCACTGGCGTGGCGATGGTCGGAATCCGCGCTTCATGCCAGCCAATGCCGGTGTTGATAATGGTCGCGCCCGCCGCTTCAATGGCCTGCGCCAGCTCTACCGTTTCGGCAAAAGTACCGCCGCCTTCGACCAGGTCGAGCATCGACAGTCGGTAGATAATAATGAAGTCGTTGCCGACGCGCTCGCGCACCGCACGCACTACTTCGACGGCAAACCGCATCCGGTTAGGGTAATCGCCGCCCCACTGGTCGCTACGCTGGTTGGTGCGCAGCGTCAGAAACTCGTTGATCAAATACCCTTCGGAACCCATCACTTCTACGCCGTCGTATCCGGCCTCCCGCGCCAGTTGCGCGCAGCGGGCGAAATTGTCGATCAGTTGCAGGATCTCTTCATGGCTTAACTCATGGGGCACGAAACGGTTGATGGGGGCCTGCAATGCGGAGGGGGCGACCAGATGCGGTTGGTAGCTGTAGCGCCCGGTATGCAAAATTTGTAAGGCAATTTTGCCGCCTTCCTGATGTACGGCTTCGGTAATGGTGCGATAGTGTGGGATCTGGCTGGCGTCATTGAGCATTGCGCCGCCTTCCATGCCAACGCCTGTTAAATCTGGTGCAATGCCGCCGCTGACAATCAACGCCACGCCATGACGGGCGCGTTCGGCATAAAACGCTGCCAGCCGTTCAGCACCGTCCGGGTATTCCTCCAGCCCGGTGTGCATTGAACCCATCAACACGCGGTTTTTTAACGTGGTAAAACCTAAATCCAGCGGGGCGAACAGCGACGGGAAGCTCATAAAATTGTCCAGTATGTAAAATAATTGTTATGTGGTCGGATGAGTTCTAATTTAGCCGTCGCCGGAGAAAAGGGAAAAGGGGAGTGCGGGGTTTGTGATGGGATTCAAAAAGAATACGCCCGTTCGTCATGCCGGACGGCGGTAATACAGTCGTCCGGCATCGGGAAAAATTACTGCTTACGGAAAAAATCGTTATACAACATATACAAATGCGCGGCACTCCAGGAGAAATTTGGTGCGCCTTGCTGTGCGCCAGTCAGCGGGTTGTAATTTTCCTGAATCGGGCCGTCGGCGGTTAACCCTTTGGCGTGCTGGAAGAACGTATCCGCCAGTTTCAGGGCATCATCACGATAACCGTAACGCTCCATTCCTTTCAGACCAAACCAGAACTGATCCACCCATACGCGCCCGCGCCAGTAGATATCAGCGCCAAAAGCCGGATTGGTTAACGCCGCTGTTCCCAGCGGAACAAAGGTGTTGAACTCTTTAGGATCGAGCATCACCTTCACCACCGCGTCGGCGTTGGCCTGCGTTGCCGCACCGTTAAACAGCGGCGACCAGCCTTCTGGCCCTTTACCGCGCTCAACAATCGGTTTGCCCGCACAGCCGTTCGCCAGCGGTTTATCTTCAATGCGCACGTCATAGTAGAACTGTGTAGTCGGGTCGAACATACAGGTGTTGATGTAGTCCGCGAGCTGCTGTGCCAACTGGCGATAGCGTTTGGCCTCTTCCGGTTTACCGAGGATGGTTGCCATCTCTGCCAGATAATGGTTATCGCTGTACATATAGCTGGCCTGATCCACTGACTCCTGCAATAGAGAGTAGCCCAGCAACGTTCCGTCCTGACTGCGGTTTTCGGCGAATTTCACCGTCCAGTCGCTACGTTTGCCGCCGTTAGCGACATATTTATCCAGCTGTTCTTTGTCGATAAACCCAAAGACGGCGGCGTCATCACGACCTGATTCCCACGACGCAGCAACCTGTGCCGGAATTTCCAGACTGTCGTACTGGCCTTTCTCCACCACACGGGCGTAGTTGTTCAGCCCAGACCGCGTCTCTTCTTTGTCGCCTTTTTTCACCGTAAACAGCATCTCGCCGCTCTTGGTGTTATGGGCTTTATCGCGGGTCGCGCCATATTCCGGCACGCCGTTGCCGTTATGATCGCGGTTACGTAACCACCAGTTGTGATAGGCCACCAGTTTCGGGTACATCTCTGACAGCCAGGTTTTATCCTGGGTGACGTTGTACACTTCCATCACCGACCAGGCGGCAAGGCTGGGCTTGGTATTGCGTTCGTTCCAGTTGCCGCCATCGCCGCCACGCTCGGGGCTAAGGTTCCACGCAATCAGGTCGGGGACAAATCCCACATCCTGTGGACGCACGGTGTCGCCAGGTTGGATCTGCCAGGAGAAGACCGCGCGGATATTCTCTTTGGCGATCTCCGGATTGAAATGCGCCATCGCAAACGCCTGTTTCCAGGTATCCCACGGCCAGGTCTGATTGCCGGAGAACCAGCGTCCGGTCACCGACGGTGTGACGGTATTAAATTTCACCGCCCCGCCCGGTGAGCGCCAGTTACCGTTGAGTGTTTCGATGGCTTTCACCGCGACGCGCGTCTGTTCCGGCGTCGCATCCGGATTGGTTAACCCTTTCTTCAGATACTCTTCCCAGCGTTGCTGCGAGGCGGTGAGATAAAACGCCGGACGCGCCAGAATATCGCGGATCTGCATTTGCTCTTTGCTAACTTCCTGAGCGGTCAGCAGATGGGAATAGGTGGTATAGAGCGTCGTCGACCCGTTGATATGCGCCTTACTGGTAAAGCGATTGCCGTTGATTTCAGTCTGCACTGGCAGGGATTTATGCACCTGATATTCTGATTCACCGGAGGTCAGCAGATCCCAGGTGGCGCGCACTTTGCCAAAGGTGACTTTCAGGCCATCACGGGTGGCGCTGATTTTGCGCTGATAGTCAGGGTATTCGCCAGCAATGGTTTTATCGGAAAGCGGTTTCCCTTCTTTCGCTTCCAGTTTTTCCAGCAGTTCACCATCCCACACCAGATCCAGCGGTTTATCGCTGGTGATTTTGGTTTCCAGTAGTGATGTGCGCGGCGTGGCGAAGCGCAGAGTCATTTCGACCTGCACATCTTTTGCTGTCAGTTTTTGCACCAGCGCGCCGGGAATACTGTATGCCTCCAGCGTGAAGTCGACTTTCTTGCCGTCCTGCCAGACGGTCAGGCGGTCGAAATTGCTGGCCATAAAGTTGATGTACTCTTCCGTCAGCAGCGCAACGCCCGGAAAGCCGCCCATGGTGTTCGGGCCGTCTGGCAACAGATGACCATGCCAGGCTCCGAGATCGAAAAACGGATTAAAACGCTGGTGATCGTCGTAATCGTAATCCTTCATGTACTGCGGCGCGCCAGTACGGTTAATCACGTTTTTATAATTGTCGGCGTTAGCGGCATGGGCGGAAAAACTTATCAGCAGAGCACAGGCTACTGGCGTTAAAATAGTTTTTATTTTCATGAGATTACTGTCCTTATTACCAGTAAAAATATTGCATCAGGAAGAGTTGGTCGCTGGGATCGTGAGAGGCATTTTTCATGTAGAAGCGGCTATCAAAAGCCGTTGCGAAACGTCCGCCGCCGTATTCGTACCAGATACCAAACTGCATGAAAGAGGTGGTTTCATCGTCAGCGTGGTCAGGGCGATGTTTGGCGTAGGTGTAAGCGGTGGAGAGATAAACGCCCTTTAACGCTTCATACATGGCGCTCACCATCATCCCGCTTTCACTTCCCGGTACGTCCAGCCCGTCGGCGCGTCCGGTATGGTGCCAGGCGCGAGCGGCAAAGTTAGGGGTAAGCAGGCCCGTGAGATAGAGTTGGCCTGTGCCGTCGGTGATTTCCAGACCGTTCATCCAGGTGATACCTTCTGTAAGGTCATACTGGATGTAACCGTTCATCATTGCCGGATAGGTGTATTTGTCGTCGTAGCGATCGTACTTGCCAAAATGTAGCCAGGCTTTGCTTTCGTCATGATGTCCGGCAGGTGTGGCGGTAACGCTATAACGAAAGTTGCCGCTTAAGTTCTGTACCTTCAGCGCAGTCATAATGTCGCGGGTATTGGGAATGACGTAGCCCAGATCGGGCGTGAAATCGCCCCACCATTGCAGATCATCCAGCGAGGAATCCTGACGCAGACTGAGCATGATTTCGGTGCCATCATTGGTACGATAACCGCCATAGAAACGGTTAATCCCACCTTCGAAACCGCCCCAGCTATGGTCAGGCACCCAGGCATTACCGTCGTGGTCGGCCTGCACGGTCCAGCCTTCGCCGTAAATCAGGCCGAACCAGGAGCCGTACTTCATCTCCAGGCCACCTTCAATATAGGTGCCGTCGCTGTATTTATGTTTATTCTCACCCTCTAAATCCATATACCCACCAACCCCTAATTCGCCGTAAAAACGAAATGAAGGAGAAGATGTCGAGGTAATTGCGGGTGTTTTTGTGTCGTCATGTTCTGCCGGACGTGCTTCTTCAGCGGCCGCAGAAAAGGCGTAGCAAAACGGCAGAGCAAGTAATGCTCTGCATGGTGCAGTGATTAATTTCATTGTGTTAATCCATGAGCTAAAGAAAAAGTACAGCCTTTTATCGTTGTAATTATAAAAATATAAAGGCAGAAACTATTTTCCCTCTCCCCATCCAGGAAGAGGGAAAATGCCTGCTCATTTTTTATTATTCTGCTTAATCAACATTGCTGGCTGGCGTCGCTTCAATATGGCGCTCTTCAGCCGTTAATCCCTTTATATATTTACTGTATTTCCACCACGCAAAGCCGAGGAAGATAACAATACCGCCGACGTTATAAAAAATGATGGTCAGAATATTCGCGCCAGTCGGGAATGTCGAAGCGACAAACCCTACAGCAAATATCGCAATCAGCATTGAAACAACGGGTAATGACTCCAACTTATTGATAGTGTTTTATGTTCAGATAATGCCCGATGA
>OGRO01002677.1_pt1 | contig 13572 bp, 3 predicted proteins | sample 1553451 | NCBI WGS metagenome assembly OGRO01 (sample SAMEA2580021, study PRJEB22360) | human gut metagenome
TTATCATCAACAGCCTTAAATCCGATACGAATACAGTATACACAAAGCATGACCCAAAGCACCTTGATTTGTCGGAGGGTGACGTAAAGGTTTATGACATCAAAGGCAATATGCTTGAAACAGAGAATATGAGCAATGACGCGGTTATCAATGTGCAAAGAACGCTCGATACACAGGGCGAGCCGGTTATAAGGATTTTGTTTGCAAGCGACACTGTAACAGGCACGGTTACACGCATAGGCTCCGGCAATAAGAAAGTGGAAATCAACAGCACGGAATATCCGACGGCATACGCTATGGATATGACGGACATTGCAGTCGGACTGGAAGGAACATTCTACTTAACGCCGGACGGCGAGCTTACTGACTTTGATAAGGAGAATACCTCGCTGAGGTTTGCGTGGATTTTGCGCATATCTGCGGAGAAGAATACGCTTGACCCCATTCGCAGCGTTAAGCTCTACGATATTTCAAACGACGGTTTTGAGGTATACAACTTTGCCGATAAAATCAAGCTGAACGGAGAGAGCCTGAAGATTGAAAATGCGCTTAAAAGGGCGGAAATGTATGACAGCGCGGCGGACAGCTATATCAGCCAGATGATAAAATACTCCTTAAATACGGCGGGCGAGGTGAAGGAAATACTTACGCCGAACGCAATCCCGCACGAGTTTTACTGTGATACGACCTCGCAGTATGCGACATGGCGGTCAAGCTCGCGTATGTTTGTAAACTCAAAGCCGGTTGTATATGCAAGGACATATAATCCTTTGTATGTGAATATTCCGAAAACCGATATGACGAATGAGGATTCATACTTCAAGAAAACGGTTGAGGACAATACCTCATATTTGATTGACGGCTATTGCAAAAATGACGTGGACAGCGCTTTTGCGGAGGTAGTCTTTCTCAGGACGGACTCAACCTCGACAGGCGTGGTAAGCACCGCGCAGAACTCTGCAATAGTCAAGGGGACGGAAAGAAGCATTCAGGAGGACGATATTGCGTATACCGTAACCGCGATTGACAGAAACGGCGAAAGAGAAAGGATGTGCTTTGACTCCGATTTATATGACAAGCTGGACGATCTGGAAGCGGGCGATTTGGTACGCTGGGACTTTGGCGGCAAGAAGTGGAGCATTATCCGTGTGGAAAAATTCTTTGATGTGGGGAATATGTCGCTTATGTCAACAGACAATCCGTATTCGTCGGCAGGCGGCGCGAATATACTTGCACCGGTGTTTTATATGCACGGGCGGGTGATAAGCAAGGCAGACAACGGGCAGTTTATTACTGTTTCGCCGTTTGCGTACAGCCGCGCGGCGGACGGAACAATAGCCCGCGGCGATATAAAGAATACCGAAAAGGATAACCTTGTTATTTCGGCAAAGGACTATAACTGCTACAAATACAATAAGGAAAGAGCGCAGATTGAGGCGATACCGTATTCGTATATTCTGGATGACGAAACAGCCGAAAACGGCTCCGAGGTTGTGGTGATAGCACGGTGGAGCAATCCGGGTATTCTGATAGTATACAATTAAAGCGCAGGAGGCGGTAAAATGAGAAAATTCAGACTAACGGCTTTACTTATTGCGGTGACGCTTGCGGTTACTGCGGCAACGCCTGTGCTTGCGGAACAAAACACATGGGGAATGGTCGGGATTTCCGACCCGGACGCGGCAAGGTATGCCGAGGACGGTATAATTGTCCGCGTCGGCTGCTGCGAATGTTATGTGAATAATGTACGCAAAAGCTACTCGGGCATAGGCGATATTTATTCAAGGTCAAGAGGCGATAACATATCCGAAAGCTTTATAGCCGACGCAAAGGAGGCAAGGCTTTTAGAAGGAGAGATATTTGTTCCGCTTGCGTTTACTGCGGAGGCTCTCGGCTGGAATCCTAAAACGGACGAAAACGGCGGTATCAGGGTAAGCATAGGCGGAGAGAGCCGTACGTTTTCCGAAACGGCTCCGATAGTCGGCGAAAGGTATATTGACAACGTGATGTGCGCGCCGCTCAGAAGGCTCGCGGAGCTTGCGGGACTCGGATATTACACCGACGGCGATTTGGGTATTGCATCAAAAGCCGTAGACGCAGGCGTCGAGGTACCGCAGAAGGTCACGGAGCAGTTCCGTCAGCTGCTTGGCTATAACTGGCGCAATGTATATATGGGCGCGGAGGGGTATGTGGACGAAATAGCGGTACATCCCAAAAATCCCGATTTGATGTATGTTGCGACCGACGTCGGCGGCGTGTACAAATGGAGAGCGGAAACAAAGGCTTGGATTCCGATTACCGACTCGCTGAACTTTGTTAAGGATGACGGCTTGCAGACCGTACTGAGCCTTGCGCTTGACCCGAACGATGAAAATGTAATTTATTATGTTGCGGGCAACGCGCTTGGTGCAAAAAACGGTATTATGAAAAGTGAAAATCAGGGCGCTTCATGGACACTGCTCGACTTCCCCGCGCGAATATGCGATGTGGACAGCAGCCGTCTTGCGGGACCGTGGATTCAGGTTGACCCGAACGATTCAAACACGGTTTACTGCGGGAGCTATGACAGCGGACTGTTTGTCAGTCATAATGCGGGCAGAACGTGGGAAAGCTGCAACGGCGTGGGCGTAAGTCCCGAATCCTGTCCGGGCGGTACAGTATCGATTCTTGTTGACGGCAGGGAAAGAATGCCGGACGGCAAAAGTAAGGTAATATACGCGGGGACATGGGGACAGGGCGTATACAAGAGCGATGACGGCGGCGCGAGCTTTAAGCTGATGAAGAATTCGCCGGTGCAGCCGGCGCGTATGCAGCTTGCGGACGGTGTGTTATATGCTTCGTCACAGGACGTTATGGGAAACGAAAAGGAATATTCGGGCGGTCTTTTTAAGTGCGAAAATGATGAGTGGAAGAATATTTCGCCTGACGTAGAGCAGGCAAAGCCGGGCGACGCGTATAACGCATTCGTGGTTGACCCCGCAAAGCCGGGAACGATTATCTGTTTTGGTCCGACGTGGCATTCAAATACCATGCAGACCTACAGAAGCCTTGACGGCGGAGAAACGTGGTCGTATTTGGGAAAGACGACAAGCGGCGCGCAGTGCATGGCTGACCCCAAAAATCCAAAGGCGTTTTATATGATATGGGGATTCGGTATTTACTATTTCCCGGATATGTATGCGGAAAGGCTTGAGCCGACAAGCATAGACGTCGGAATAGAGGAGCTGTGCTGTCTTTGTTTTCTTTCAAGTCCTTCGTCAAAGGCGCCGGGGCTGCTTGCAAACGTAATGGACAGAGGAACAAAGGTTTCGGAGCGGGTGGACAGCCTTGCAAAAACACTTCTGCCGCAGGTCGGCAAAGGCTCGGGACTTAATTTCTGCGAGGCTGACCCGTCATTTGTGGTAAGAACAGGCTATGAAACGGACAATGTTTACGGTACGTCATCCGTATCGGTTTCAACCGACTACGGACGTACAATGCGAAATGTTGCATGGAACAATGAATACGGTATACTTGATTCAACCGTATCGCCGACCCTGAACGAAAACGGTTATCCGACAATACTTGTCGCATCGCTGGGAAATTCAAGCGGCGAGGGCAAGGGAATATGGAAATCGGAGGACTTTGGCGAAACGTGGGTGATGTCAAAGAGCAGCATTGTGAAAAATATATCCCGCTGGAACTATGTATGTAACCTTCTTGAATTTGATAAGGTAAACAGCAATATTGCCTACTACAATCAGGGCGTGGAGGTTTATGTCACCTATGACGGCGGAGAAACGTGGCGGATGATGAGGACGTTTCCGTCCGTGCCGAGCACAAGCGATACAACGCGGTGGGAATGTGTTTTGGCAGCGCCGGGTCAGAAGGGGCGCGCGTGGCTGCGTCATGACCACAACATATATGTAACCGAGGACGCGGGAAGAACGTGGTCGCAGCTCGGTACAGTTGACGAAGCGCTGCTTTACGGCTTTGGAATAGGCAAGCCGGGCAGCAAGCTGCCGGCGGTATACCTTATGGGAACAGTAGGCGGAGAGGAAGGGATATTTATATCCGATGACCTCGGCAAGAGCTGGCGGCGTATAAGCGACGATTCGCACAGCCTTCAGGCGATTACCTACAGTGTTACGGGCGACAGGCGCGTGTACGGACGCGTATATTTTTCGACACACGGCCGCGGAATTATAATGACAGAGCCGATAACGGCGGACGCGGCGGCGCCGATGATACTTTCGGACACCAAAAGCTCGTCGGATAACAGACACGCGGCGGATTATGCCGTACCGACAAGCAGATATACGATTGAAGGAAGGGTAACGGAGCCGTGTGAGGTACGTATAAACGGCAAACCGGTAGCGGTTGACGGCAAAAACCGTTTCAGCATGAAGGTTGAGCTGCGTGAAGGCGAAAACAGCTTTGAAATCAAAGCGAAGGACGCGGCGGGGAACTATGCGGAGCCTGTCAGGATAATGCTTCGCTATGACCCGAGCTTTGTGCAGGAGGGTGACACAACACCGCCGGAGCTGACCGTGGACGGGATTCCCGAAACAACCTCGCGCGGACTGTATATAGTGCGCGGAAGGATAAACGAGTCGGGCGAGGTGCGCGTGAACGGCACGCCGGCATATGTGAAGGACGATTTGAGCTTTTACGCGACAATGATGCTTTCGGAGGGCGAGAACAAAATCCGCGTTCAGGCGCGCGATTTTATGAAAAACGCGTGCAAGCCGCAGGAATACAAAATTACCTACAGCAATGCGCAAAAGGCAGACTATTCAAAGATAGACATTCCCTACAGAGCCGATAACTATGTGTTTGACGGATATGTTGACGAATGGGATTTAAGCATTTACTGCGACAAGCTCACAATCGGCAACAATAACAACGAATGTGCGCTTAATATGATGTGGGATGAGGAATACCTCTATCTCGGCGTGAAGGTTATAGACGATGTAATTTATAACAAAAACGGCAAGGCGGACCACGAGGATGACGCGATTGAGGTATATATAGACGGCGATAACCATAAAGGCACAAGCTATAACGAGTTTGACAAGCAGTTTGTCTACCATTATATGCCGGAGGACAGTATAAGTCCGAATTACAGATTCAGACTTAATGACGAGGGCTACACCTGTGAGCTGCGTATACCGTGGAGCGCGGTCGGCTCGGGCGTTACACCGTCGGCAAACATGAAAATCGGTATCGATGTTGATAACGTAGATAACGACACTCTGTACGGAAACGGCGGCAGCCGAAGCGGCGTTCTGTCACTGTACGGCGCGGCGGACAGCTGGGCAAACCCGTCAATATTCTCGACTGCAACGCTTTTGCCCAAGAAATAATAGGGAAGGAGAAAGGACAATATGTATAAATTCAAACAGGCTGCGACATCGTTTCTTCTGCTGATATGTATGCTTGTATGCCTTGCGCCCGTTACGGCGTTTGCGGAGGACGAGGTATATGAGAACATGAAGGAATATCTAATGGTGATTCGTGATGAAAGAACCTATAAAAAGATAGCAATCACGGGAAACGAGGCTCCGATTGTAATGGGGAACAGTCCGATGGACGTAAGTGAAATAGCGGATTTCGGCTATATCTGCTTTGAGCTTTACGTTGACAAGAGCGTAAAGAACGTGGGAACGCTGCGCGTACGCTTTAACAGCTCGGTCACCACTCCTTACGGAAACTGGTACAGCAGCAGTGACGTGAGTGTTCCCGGCTCTGCCGCGTGGAAGGCGGGCGAATGGAATCAGGCGCTTATACCGCTCAGCGAGTTCAGAAGGGTGAGCAGTAATGACGCATATGATTTCCATTATCCGACATGGTTCAGTTTCCGTGCGCTCGGCGGACTTTCGGGAACGAACATAAAGGTCAGAAACCTCGGATTCTATGCGCCTAAGGCGTCAATGCTTAATAAACTTGACGGTACAAACGGAACGGTAGCTCTGAAGTGGAACGGCAGTATGCTGGACGGCGCTGACGGCTATCGGATAATCCGTGACGGCGAGGTGATAGCGGAGCTTCCCGCTGACGTTTACGAATATACGGACGACCCGGAGGATAACGCGTTTTATACCTACTCGCTCCAAACGGTTGACGCGGACGGCAATGTCCTTGCGGAGACAGAAGCGCAGGAGGTCATTGTGTACAGCCGCGAGGCAACCGCATTGGGCTCGTGGTACGGTACTACGAAAAACGACCAGTTCATTGCGTTTACCGGCTCATCGACACAGTATGAGGACAATCAGGCGTCGTCGGCGGATTTTCCGTTCATTCCCGAGGGTACATATGCGGCGCATATCAAGGCAAGTATAGTAAGCAAACAGCCAATACGTACCGCAATAAACAATACTTTGCATAACCTTGACGCGATAAAGGATACCGGCATTATACGGTTTAAAATGTACATCGATATGCCGGGCGGCAGTGATGCAAAGCTGCCGACGCTCTCAATGAGCCTTGCCAACAGTGATAAAGGAACGACTCCGTGGGTATCGACAAACCCGGCGGAGCTTGATCCAAAATATACAGATTCGTCAAAGATAGGCAAGTGGCAGATTGTGACCGTGCCGATTTCGGAGATGACCCCGAAGGAAGGCGGCTTCGATTATTCAAAGGTGTGGGATTTGCGCTGGATTCCGTCAGAGAGCGCGGCATGGTCGATATACGTTCAGAATGTTGAATATTGCAGCGTTCTTCAAAATCCCAAATTCACACAAAAGGCGGTGTATATGAACAAGGACGGAATGCTTTGTGCGGAGCTTGCCGTTTCGGAAAGGCTTAACGCAAATTCACTGTCAGTGGAGCAGTTTGCGCTTGCGGACGGAGTGGAATGTAAGGATTTGTCCTACCGTGAAAGCGGCAGCGAGAGAGTTCTCACACTTTTGTTTGACGCAATGCCGACCTTCCCGTCGGAGATGGGACTGTGTATCGGCGAGGGGATATGGTCGCTTGACGAAATGGAGGTAAAGCAAACCGAGCTTACGCTGTCATTCCACGCGGCGCAGTACAGAATAATGCCGACGGTTACCAAAAATCCGACGCTGACGGACGGAACGGTTACGGCGGCGGCAACGGTAAAGGGACTGTATGTGCCGGAGGGTGCGGACGGCAAGGTGCAGATGCTTATGGCAATTTATGACGGCGGGTATATTATTGCCTGCGGACGTGCGACAACCGATACAAGGGTCGGAAGAAAGGATACGGCAGCGTTGACGGTGACAGCGGAAATACCCGAGGAGTATAGGGACGCGGAGAATCTGTCTGCAGAAATTTGGTTTATTGACTTCGGGGGAGTGGGGATTCCTTTTGCTGACAAGACAAAATTTAACCTGTAAAAAAATAAAAATATATTATATGAGGTGAATTTAATGATGAAAAGCAAAAAAACAAGGTTTTTATCACTGATGCTTGCCGCGGCGGTACTGCTGACAACGGTTATTGTCCCGACAGCGGTTTTTGCGAATAACGGCGACGGTATGTTCTGCCTTTATAACTGGGACGTAAACAAGACGGTCAGCGCTGTCGGTGACAATGTCATCTTTGACTTAGGCAGAAATTTTTATCAGCTGAACGGAAACAGATCGATGCGCGACGTACTTGAGCTGGGCGAGCTGCGTTTTGATTACAGGCTGATTAACAACAATGCCGGTTTGGATTTGAGCAACGCGTTTTTCTGGGGTTTTAAAATGAAGCTGTCCTTCGGCGGCACGAGTGAGTTTGACCCGTTTGCCGACTGGGCGGGAGGTACGGAAAAGGAGCTTTTTGCAAATACGGCGGATTATAAATTCGGCGAAACGTACAGCGCAAGTATTCCGCTCAGCGAGCTTAAAGGTACAACGTCGGTGTCGATGACCGAAAGAAATGTGTGGGATTATTTTAACAGAATTATTTTCAGCACATGGTACACAGACGGAACTGCATCGGTTAAGGGTGATGCCAAGCAGTGGGGAATAAATGTTTCCAACATCGGAATATATATGCCGGAAAGTCCAAAATTCATATCCGACACGGTAACGGGAAATACGGTTGTCCTTAAATGGTGGAACGGCAAGGACTACGGAAAGCAGCCGTCTGGCGGCGATACGGTAGGCAGCTACATAATTTATGAGGGCGACAGCGCGGTGAGCGGTGAAATGAGCGGACTTACCATGCAGTGCGTAATAGAGAACGCGGCGCGCGGCACACATACCTACAGGCTGATGAGGAAGGAAAACGGCAGCCTTACGGAGTGCGACACGTTAAATGTTGATGTTACGGCGGGCGAGAAGGCGGGAACAACTCTTTATAAATCTTTCTCGATTAGCAATCTTTACCCGTCGGAGGACGAGATAACCTCTGTTTCGACGCCGAACAGTGCAGAGAATAAGCCGTCCGATTTGCCGGCATATGCCGTAAAAATTACCGGCAAAAACATAAAATCGAATTATATGCAGATTATGAGCGGCAGCGCCTGCCCGGTTGAAAGTATAAGAAACAACGGCGAGCTGCACTTTTATGCGTATGTTGACGATAACGGAACGGAGAGCTTTGACGCTTCCTCGGACGGTCTGAAAATAGCTCTTAACAGTGAAGGCGGCGGCGGAAACGCCGGCGGCAACGCATACTGCGGTACCGCTCAGATAGATATAAGCGTAACGCCCGGAAGGTGGGTACACAACGTAATCAGCCTTTCGGAATTTGCAAAGAATCTGATTGAAGGAAGCGAGTATGCGCTGGAGGATTACGACAAGGTAAAGGGTATACGCATTATGCCGAAAAACAAAATCGCGGAGGGGTCGGGCAAGGACTACGATTACTATCTTGCCGGCTTTGAGTTCAGAACGGTTGACGGCGGCGAGCCGGCTGTTACGGAGACGGCAATAAATATGTTTGGCAATTTCGGCACGGTGAACAACGGCGTCTATGCCCTGACAAATAACATACCCGGCACGCCGGAGTATATATCGGACAATTCGGTGAAGGTGACACCTAAGAACGTACCAAACTACACTCAGATATTTAACGGAAATCAGAATGATTCTTCAACATGGAAGCTGAGCGATTTCACAAAGGACGGCGTTCTTCGACTGTATATGTATGTTGATGACAAGGGAACAGGCGAGTTTGACAGCTCCAGGCACAAGGTAAAGATTATGCTGAGCGGCGAGGCGGCAGAAGGGTCGGCTCCGGTAAGCAACGACAATCCTACAGGTACATACGGCGGCTCGGAGCAGATAGACATATATCCCGACAATGCGAATACATGGACGCCGGTTGAAATCAGCCTTTCCGAGTTCACGGCAAACATAAACGATACGACAAGGGCGTGGCGGCTTGCAGACTATAATAAGGTAAGGTCGATTCGCGTAGTACCGTCGTACGAAATAAAGCAGACGGACTTTGACGTATACCTGACAGGGTTTGAGGTTTTGGCGCCTGCATTCCATGTAACGGCGGAGCTTATGTACGGTTATCCGCAGCTGACATGGAACGCAAAGGCAAACGCTGCAAATTATGCAATATACAGAAACGGTGAGCAGATAGAGGAGCATTTTGCGGGCTTGTCATACACGGACATGAGCTGCAGCGCGGACGGCTACAAAACGGTACAGTATACGGTGGTTCCTTTCTCAGCCGGCGGCAGCAAGCTTGACCGCGCAAGCACATATCTGACGCTTCAGCCGGAGGTATGGGCGGACGACACGGTTATATTCGGCGACAGAATAAGCGGCGTGCAGCTTGACGCAAGCTCCGACTACTGGGGCGCGCTGCAGAGCGGCGCATGGCGTGAGAGAAGAATCCTCGGCAGCGGTACTGCGGCGCTTTGGGGACTTAATACAAAAAGCGCTCAGGTATTGGAGGGAACGCTGAAAAGCGGAAGCTATAATCTTTCCGCAAAGCGCGACTCATATCTCAGTATGCAGATATATTACGATATGAACGATTTGGCGGCAGAGCCGGAGATTTATGCGGGTCTTATGACGGCGGACGGCAATCTGTACGCGGGGAACAGGCTAAATATTGCCAAGCAGAACTGGACTCAGGTTTTGGTTAAGCTGTCGGATATTGCGGGCGGCTCGGCACTCGGAAATGTCGAGGGTATTGCGGTTAAATGTATCTCTGACGTCGGCGCTGACCGCGGTACGGTGTATGTAAGGAATGTAAAAATTGTTACGCCGCACACCTTCAGCAATGTTGTTTATACAGACGGCAAGGGCGACCAGGTTGATTTGCTTGAAGCGGGAAATACCTATACGTCAAGCGTTGATTACAACAACCCGGAAACCGATACAAAAACCGTAAAGCAGCTTGTGGCGGTTTATAATAACGGTATTCTTGTAAGGTGCTTTATATCGGACGCAAAGGAAATAGGAACAGGCGCGGAGAATACGCTGTCGCTTGAATTTGCGGTTCCCGAGGGAATTGAGGAGCCGGTTGTAAAGACCTTTATATGGTCGGCTGATAATGCGCAAAAGCCGTATGTGATTTATTAAGCGGGCAATACGCCCGGAAACGGGCAGGCAGAGGGGCGGATCAAAAATCCGCCCCTCTGCTTGCCCGAAAAAAGAATGTCGGAATGGAGATTATTATGAAAAAAATTACTGCGTTAAGCATAACAGGATTTAACCCGAAAAAACTTTTGACGGCATTTCTGGTCGGCATTGCCGCCGTGATTTGCTCATATTCGGCGGCAGCGGCGGACAGCACGTCAGGATATATTTTTGACGCCTCTGACAGGCAAAGCATAGCCGGAACATGGGCACCGAATTCTTCCGGCATTTCCGATACTATTGTCGCGGGTGACGGAAGCATTGTCCCAAGCGGGGAATATGCGGTAAAAATTCCGTTCGGACGTATTGGCGGTCAGGGATTTGAAATTCACAAAAGAGGACAGCTTGACCTTGACGCGGTTATGCGAACCGGCAGTATTTGCTTTGAGCTTTATGCGGAGAACAACATTCCGGCGGACGGATTGCAGGTCTATCTGAAAAAAGGGATAAACGGAGTGTACAAAGAAAGCGAGGCTGCGGCTGTCGGCGAGGAAATAGCGGCGGGACGGTGGAATAATATAAGTATTCCGTTTTCAAGCCTTGCGTCATATAACTCATTTGACTACGGTGCGGTGAATATTGCGGTATTCCGAATGAGCGCCGCAGTGCAGGGCGATTTTAACGTATATATAAAAAATATCTGTATAAAAGCAACGGACGAGCTGACCGCGTCGGTAAGGTATACCGAAAATAACGGAAACGCGGTTATAAAATGGAGAAACGGTACGGGAAAGACGGTAAAGTCATACACGGTATACAAGGACGGAAAGGCGCTTAAAGCAGGAATATCGGCAGCGGTATTGCAGTATACGGACGCATCCGCAGGGTTTGACAGCGCGGTGTATAAGGTGCGCGCGGCGTTCGCCGACAACACGCAAAAGACGGTTACGGCGGCGAATGCGGTATATCATACGACTTCGGCGCGAACAGTCTTTGGACATACCGGGTTTAACGAAAAATCGGTTAAGGATATTGCGGAGGATGCTGTTATTCTGCGCAGCGGATGTGCGGAGGGGTACATGAACAATGTGCGCTATGCCATTGATGAAACGGAAAAAAAGGCGGCTCCTTTTATTGAGAACGGGAGCTTTTATGCGCCGATAGCCTTTGTTTTGGAAGGACTCGGCTATAGAATTGAGGAAAACGGCGATACCGTACTGGCGGTAAAGGACGGCAGCGAGCTGCGCTTTGACGCGGACGGCGCGGAGTACGGCATTATATTCAGAAATCACAGACTTTTTATGCCGGCGGAGGAGCTTGCCGCGACTGTCAGCACAGGCTGTACGGTTTCGGGAGAGGTCGCGGTGCTTGGCGACAAAATCACATCGGACACGGCGGTTTCGGAAAAGGTTAAGAAAAAAATACTCGCGGCAACAGAATATAACAAATATAATGCTTTTCTCGGCGCGGACGGATTTGTAACGGGACTTGTGATACACCCAAAAAATCCCGATGTTATGTACACAAGAACGGATGTCGGCGGCGTGTATCGGTATGACACGGAAAGAGAGATATGGATTCCGCTGCTTGATACCGTGAACATTAACGAAACCGCGTGGCAGTCGGTTGCGGGGATTGCGCTTGACCCAAACGATGATAATGTGATTTGGGCGGCGTGCGGCGACATATGGTATTCTGCCGAAAACGGTCTGCTGAAATCGACCGACCGCGGCAGGACATGGGAAATTGTAAAAACCTTTCCCGGAAGGTTTGACATGACAAAAAATGACCTGATAAGGCTTGTCGGAGAGCCGATTGCGGTTGACCCGACCGACGGAAACACCGTATACTGCGGCAGCTTTGATATGGGATTTTTTGTCACGCATGACGGCGGCGCCACATGGACTGCGGCAAGCGGTCTGGAGCAGTCGCCCGACGACTGCTCCGGCGGGGTTTCAGCGGTTGCGGTGGATTCCTCCGACGGTGCGGTATATGTCGGAGTATTCGGCAGAGGAATATATAAAAGCACGGACGGCGGCGCAACCTTCGGATATACGGAAGGGTCGCCGAAAATGCCGGCGCGCTTGGCGGTTGCGGGCGGCAGGCTATATGCGTCATCCTACAGTATGAGCGGAGATTCGGACGAAAAATATCCCGGAGGTATATTCGTATATGAAAACGGAAAATGGCGCGATATTTCGCCTGCGGATATTGATGGCGACGCGGCGGCTGCGGGCGACGCGTACTGCGGATTACTGGTTGACAGTGATAATACGGATACGGTTATCTGCTGCGGCGCGCCGTATCGGAGCAATGCGGGCAGAATTTACCGCAGCACAGACGGCGGCAAATCGTGGAGTTATGCAGGAAAGCTGACCAACGCTTCATGTCTTGTGCAGGACGGCAAAAATAAAAAGGGTTACTATGCGCCGTGGGGGTTTGGAATAAGCTATATCGAGGATATATATGCCGATACAGTCCGCGAGATACGGGCGGACACGGGAATTGAGGAGCTTTGTGTAACAAAAATTCTGTCGATTCCGTCAGCGGACGCTCCAAAGCTCATTACGCTTAATCATGACATGGGAATGAAACGCAGCGACAGACTTGACACCAGGGCGAACATACCCACGCCGTACTTCGGCAAGGGGATTGCGGCGGATTACTGCAATTCGGATATGTCGGTGGTTGTCAGGGCGGGATTTGTACAGAACAGCGTCGACGGAGATTCGATAATTGCGGTTTCGCGCGATTACGGGCGTAATTACAGACAGCTCGGCTCGTGGAACAAGAGTATTCCGATAATGGATATTGCGGTTTCGGCGGGAAAGGGATCGTCGGGAAATCCGACAATCCTTGTTGCCGCGGCGGGCAGCGAGAGCCTGCGCGGAATATACCGTTCGGAGGATATGGGGGCGAGCTGGACAAGGGTAAGCGGCATTACGGTTGACGTAAAAAGCAACTGGGAGTACACAAACCGACGTTTGGTTTCCGATACGGTTGACGGCAGTACGTTTTATTTTGTAAATTCACATACGTTTTATATATCCCGCGACGGAGGTGCAACGTGGCAGGAAAAATACAAATTTCCGTC
>OGRO01002679.1_pt1 | contig 13563 bp, 10 predicted proteins | sample 1553451 | NCBI WGS metagenome assembly OGRO01 (sample SAMEA2580021, study PRJEB22360) | human gut metagenome
TGCAGCTTGCCGATTCGGCCGCAGCCTACAACGCCAATTTTCAAAATGCCCATTGGAATTCTCTCCTTTTATATAAGGTGATTCTATTATAAACCACTTGCGGGTGTGCTTCAAGGGTGCAGCGTATTTTTCAGCGCACCGCCCAATTTTGGGGCTTCTGTTTGGTGAAAAATAGCAAAGCGGAGCGCAAAAAAATCGTGCAAAATATCCGTGCATTGTGCTAAAATAGAAAATGCACAGGAAAATGCAACACATTGCACGTTGGTGTCTAAAATGCGGTGAAACGCTTGTGCGCTTTACTGCACTATGATAAAATATGAACGTATTGTGGCAAAAATGTGTCTTTTAGGGATAAAAGAGGATACATGGATGCCTGAAAAGGAGAATATCTTATGAAGGTAACTGCACAGTGGATCGCAGAGCAGTGCGGCGTATCGCGTGGAACAGTGGACCGAGTTGTAAACGGCCGACCGAATGTAGCGCCGGAAGTGCGGGAGCGCGTGCAGAAAATAATCAGCGAATACGGCTACAAAACGCCGTCGCAGCGGCAGGCCGCCCGTGCGGGACACGGCGCGTTCCGCATCGGCGTAATCCTGCCGAGCTGGGATGCGTTTTTCATCCGCCGGATGCGCGAGGGCATTCGCGTGGCTGTACACAACCGCGGATTAAATGATGTAAATGTGCTGGTGGAGGAGCTGAAAAACCGCTCGCACCGTGCGTATTTCGAGGCCATCGGACGCATGGAGGAGCGCGGCATTGACGGTCTCATTGTCACCGCGCCGGACACGGTAGCGATGAGTGAGGAGATCGACCGGTTGGTCGCAATCGGCATTCCGGTCGTTACCTGCGACTCGGATGTGCGGCAGAGCCGCCGCCTGTATCATATCGGACAGAACATGGTCAAATCCGGCCGGATTGCCGCCGGACTGCTTGCACCGTACGTTGAGGGACAGGATGTGCTCGTCGTTACCGGCAACCGTGAATTCACGGCGCACGGACTGCGTGTGCGCGGCTTCCTTGACCGCCTGCACGAGATTTTTGATGATAACGTAAACGTCAACGTCATCGAGAGTGTCGAGCAGTACGAGCTGACCTACGACGGCGTACTGCAGCAGGTGCGGCAGAACCCGCGTCTGCGCGGTATTTATATGGCAAACGAGTCCGTGCGCGGCTGTATGGACGCGCTCGAGCGCGCAAAGCCCAATCGGCGCATTCACGTTGTCTGTCACGATCTGACGCCGCATGCGCGCCAGTATTTGGAGGACGGACGGCTGGATTTCATCGTCGATCAGGATTTTTCGGCGCAGACGACGCGCGCGATCGAAGTGCTGGCGCATACACTGCGTACCGGAGAGTCGCCGCGGCAGAGCATCGAATACATTCACACCAGCATTATCACAAGGGAATTGTTGTGAGAAAGGAGCCTATATGAAAGCAAACTGGAAGCGCACACTGCTGTCTCTGGTGCTGTGCGCCGGATTTGTATGGCCTGCAGGCGCGGTAAGCACTGGACAACCGGCAGCGCCGCAGACCGGGACGAGCACCGCGCAGAGCAAACCGGCGGCTTATACTGTCAAGAAAATGGGTCTGCTGGGCGTCAAGCGTACGGTGGAGAGTGACAATAACACGGTGAAAATGCTGAACAAAACGGCAGCTTCGCTGGACAGCAGCTCATATATGTCGGGTTCGGCGTCCGGTGCGACCGGCGAGAGCGAGATAGCAATCTACGCTGCGCTGATTGAGGATATGAAAAAGGCCATGGACGGACTGGATAAGACCAGTGATCTTTATAAGACCTATGCGGTACAGTTAAAGGTATTAGAGGATTACCAGACCAGCCTGAATCAGAATGCCGTCAGCGGCATGCAGCAGGCGATGGCTATGCTGTCCCAGCTGGATGACGCGGCGTACACGCTGCGCAAGCAGGCGAAAAACGTCTCCGGTCAGCTGGCGCTCGGTGCACAGACCATGCTGATTACCATTAAAAATCTGGGCTACACCAAGGAAAACCTGCAGGTAACGCTCACACAGCTGGACCGAAATCTGGCTGTGCTGAAAACGCAGAGAAAACTCGGCATGATTGGACAGCTGCAGCTTGACACGGTGCAGAATCAGCGCGACAAGCTGGCGCAGTCCATCGACACACTGGAGATCACCCGCGAAAACCTCGGTTCGAGCGTTGCGCTGATGTGCGGTCTGGATGCGAACACCATCGTGATGCCGGCCGACTTTGAAACGCTGTACGAGGGCAATCTGGATAAGATGTCTTATAATAAGGATTTGGAGCAGGCGCAGAAGAACAGCTTCCTCATCTGGCAGAAGCAGGACGCTGTGCGCAGCGCGTACAACTCGTACGACAAGAACATCAGCGGTACCGCCGAGGCGGTCAAGTCCGCTGAGGACGCACTGGCGGCGGCCAAGGAGTCGGTAGTGGCTGCATTCGACAGCACCTACAAGACCGTCAAGGACTGCCGGACGACTCTGGCAGCCAAGCGAACCGCACAGTCACAGGCGGAGCTTGACCTGAAAACCGCGACCGTGAAGTACAGGAAGGGCATCATTTCCAAGCTGGCGTATCAGCAGGCGCAGGATGCCGTAACGACCGCAAAGCTGAATGTGGAAAGCGCGTATCTGTCGCTGTATACCGCATATAACCAGTACGAATGGGCCAAGGAAGGCGTACTTATCACCACCGCAGCCGCATAACAGAAGGGAGAAAACAATATGAAACGAACGATTGCAGCCGGTCTTTCTGCCGCTCTGCTGTGCGGCATGGTCGTACCGGCGTTTGCCGCCGATACCAAGACCGCGACGAACACCACCGGCACCACCCAGGCCCAGCCGACGGCGCCGGTCAAGCTGACGTTTGACAAGCTGGAGGAGACCGTCCGCCAGAACAACGTCACCATCAAGGCGAACAACAACACCGTGCTCAGCGCGGAAAAGACCGATGTCAGCGATCAGTACATCGAAAGCTATTTCCAGCTTTCCGAGCAGATTTCGTCCTACCAGAAGCAGATCAAGGAGCTGCAGAAAACGCTGAAAGAATTGGGAACCGACGAGGCGAACGCCGGTCTGCGCAAGACGCTTGAGAGCCAGATTTCCATCCTGCAGCGCAATCTGGCAGCCGCTGAGGCTTCGTACAGGAACCTCGACGACGACGAGGACGACGCAGAGGAAGATCAGGAGAAAACGGTTGATCACACCCGCCGTCAGATGCAGAATGCAGCCGATGAGATCTGCCTGAGTGCGGAAAACACCTACATTTCTCTGCGCGGCATGAAGTATACGCTCAACCAGACAAACCGCAGCATTCAGCAGCTTGACCGCAACATTGCGACTGTGCAGAAGCAGGTAAAGCTGGGCATGACCGGTGTAAATACGCTCAAGAGCCTGCAGGCACAGCGTGAGAGCGCCGTTGCCAGCAAGGCATCGCTGACCACGCAGGTAGAGGCGCTGACCAACACGCTCGCTATCCAGTGCGGCTATACCACCGGTACACAGATCGAAACGAGCGATCTTCCGGTCGTAACCGCCGAGCAGATCACCGCCATGGATTATGACAAGGATCTTGCCGAGGCGCTCAAGAACAGCTATGCGATCTACTCCAAGGAGTACGCAATGCAGACCGCGTCCGACGATTACGAGAACAACAAGACCAATACGCTGTATGCTTATCAGGCAGCCAAGATCGACCGCGACGCACAGAAGGAGAGCACGACCGCTTCCTTCCGCAAGCTGTATACCGACCTGCAGGAGAAGCAGACCGCACTTGCTGCGGCGGATGCCGATCTCGCACAGGCGAAAAAGACGTTTACGGTAAGCCAGGTGCAGTACACGCGCGGCATGATCTCCAAGATGGCGTACACGGATGCGCTTGACACCTTCACCACCGCACAGGAGACCGAGGTTGCAGCGCGTATTGATCTGCTGACCGCCTACAACACCTATCAGTGGGCAAAACGCGGTGTAATTACGGCAACAACTTGATAAGCTGACCGTTTTGGCGAATATAGCAGATATATATAATGAATTGGAGGACCCCGATGAGCAATAGCAAACGAATCCTTGCGGCGCTGCTGGCCGGTGCGATGGTACTGTGTGCAGGCTGCGGCAAGGAAGAGGAAACCGAGGAGGAAAGCTCAAACAGCACTGCGGTTGAGGTAACCGATGTTACCTCGGGTGCGATGAGCTCGGAGTACACGCTGAATGGCAAGATTGCCGCCGTCAATGAGGTGCAGGTGTTCCCGCTGCTGGCAGGTCAGGTGCAGACGCTGAACGTCAGCGAAGGCGACACCGTATCCAAGGGTCAGATCCTGTTTACGGTGGATACCTCGACGGTTACCTCGACGATGAGTTCGCTGCAGCAATCCTACAGCGCCACAAAGACCGCGACCGACCGTGCGATTGAATCGGCAAAGGTCGGTGTGGAGCAGGCGGAACTGGCGGTCAGCAACACGGAAGCACTGCTCGAAGCCGGTGCGGCTGCCGAGCAGGATCTGACCAAGGCTAAGCAGGCACTGACGCAGGCGCAGGCAGGTGTCGCGCAGGCTGAGGCCCAGCAGTCCGCGTCTCTGGCGCAGATTCAGGCGTCTATGGACCAGATCAACAAGCAGGCAAGTCTTGGCACGGTAACCGCTCCGTGCTCGGGTACGGTTACGGCTGTAAACGTAGACCGCGGCGGCATGGCCTCCTCGGCGCAGCCGAGCGTGGTCATTGCCGAGAACGGTGCGGTTGAGGTGCAGGTTTCTGTCGCTGAGGACGTATTCACCGGCATCAAGGTCGGCGATACCGCAAGCGTCACGGTTTCCGCTGTCTCCAAGGAGTCGATGAACGGTACGGTCAGCACGCTGCCGGCGGCTGCCAATGCACAGACCAATCTGTATGACGTTTCGGTTTCTCTGCCGTCCGGCACCAAGCCGCCGATCGGCGCGTTTGCTACCGTCACCTTCTATACCGACCGCCGCGCAAGCACGATTTCCGTGCCGACCGAGTCCATCCTGACCGGCAACAACAACGAGCAGTATGTGTTCACCGTAAATGCGGACGGCACTGCCGCAACCCGCGTTACCGTAACTACCGGACTGGTTACCAAGGATTCGACCGAGATCGTTTCCGGTCTTAAGGCGGGTGACCGGGTTGTTACCAAGGGTCAGTCCTATCTGTCGGACGGTGCAGCCGTGCATGTCGTCACCTCGGACGCCGCAGACGGCGGGGAGGGCTAAGCGCGCATGAAATTCGCACAAACCTTTATCAAACACCATGTAATGACCATCCTGCTGTACATACTGGTCGTTGTGTTTGGTTTTTACAGCTTCCAGAACCTGCCGCTGGCGCTCATGCCGTCCATGGAGGTTCCGGCAGCGGTTGTTTACGCTACTTACCCGGGGGCCGGTCCGGAGGATATCGAGCAGCAGGTAACCAAAAAACTCGAGGGTGCGGTAGCGGGTCTGTCCGGTCTGGATACGCTCCAGTCCACCTCGTCCGAGAATATGGCTATGCTGGTCATCCGGTTTACGAATGATACCGATATGGATCAGGCAATGACCGACCTGCGCGACAAGGTTGCACAGGTAAAGAGCCAGCTGCCGGATGACGCATCCGACCCGACCGTTATGTCGATTGATATTGACTCCATGCCGGTCGTTTCGGTGGCGCTGCGCGGCAACGACCTTGCTTCGCTTCAGGCGATGGCCGAGGACGAGATTCAGCCGGCGCTCGAGCGCCTGGACGGCGTAGCGTCTGTTGATATTTCGGGCGGCTACGAGCAGGAGATCGCAGTCCACACGGACGCCTCCCGCCTGAAGGGCTACAACCTGACCATTTCGTCCATCGGCCAGCAGCTCGGCGCGGACAACATCGCCATTCCGGGCGGCGATCTGGATAACGGTTCGCAGACGCTGGCTGTCCGCACGGACGGCGAGTATTCGTCCATTGATGATGTTAAGAACGCTCTGATCTCGCTTCCGGCAGGCGGCACGGTCCGTCTGAGCCAAATTGCGGATGTTTCCATGCAGCCGAAGGATCAGGACGCCATCTCCAAGGTTGACGGTGAGGAATGTATCATCCTGTCGGTCAACAAGCAGTCCGGCTCCAATACGGCGCAGATTGCCGAGCTGGCCAAGGCTGAGTTTGACTCCCTGCTTAAGAGCAACGATTCCCTGCAGTGGAATATCGTTATGGATCAGTCCGACTATATCAACATGACGGTTGATAACGCTATTCAGAACATCTGGATGGGCGTGCTGTTCGCCGCGATCGTGCTGTTCCTTTTCCTGCGCGACTTCGGCGCGACCATGGCTGTTACCATCGCAATGCCGTGCTGTATCCTGTTTACGTTCCTGATTATGAACGTGCTGGGCATTACGCTGAACATGATGTCGCTCGGCGGTATCACGCTCGGCGTAGGTATGATCGTGGATAACTCCATCGTTGTTCTGGAGAATATCTTTACCTATCGAGCGGACGGCTACGACCGTCTGGAGGCCTGCACCAAGGGCACCGGCGAGGTCATCGGTGCGGTTATCGCCTCCACGCTGACCACGGTCGCCGTATTCCTGCCGATCGCACTTTCCGGCGGCATGGCCGGCATGATGTTCAAGGAATTCTGTATCACCATCGTAGCGCTGCTGCTCAGCTCGCTGATCATTTCCATCACGCTCGTGCCGCTGCTGTGCTATTTCCTGCTCGGCGGCACCAAGCAGCAGAGCATCAAGCCGCAGGGCTCGGGCGCAACGCCGATCACCGAAAAGCCGCTGTCGCGTGCATACCGCAGTTCGCTGAATTTCCTGATCACCCACCGCTGGGCAGGCGTCGTGCTGACCGTTGTCATCTGTATTGTCAGCGTGCTCAGCGTCAGCCAGGCGGGCATGGAACTCATCCCGGAGATGGATGAGGGTGAGGTGAGTGTTACGGTTTCCATGCCGAACGGTTCGACTATGGAGGACACTGCCGCCATCGAGGACCGCATTGCGGCCATCGCAGTTGATACCATCCCGGAGCTGGAGCAGATCTACTACTCGACCGGTTCTTCGACCTCGATCATGTCCTCGTCCTCGGGCGCAAGCGTTACCATTTCGCTGGTAGATCTCGATCAGCGTGACCGCTCGTCAGCGGATATCGCCAAGCAGCTGCGCCATAACCTGCAGGATATTGCAGGCTGTGAACTGACGGTTTCGACCAGCAGCACCATGTCGATGTCCACGGATTCGGACATCAGCGTTGAGCTGACCGGCGATGACTACGACCAGCTGGCTGAGACGGCAGACGATCTGGCAAACCAGATCAGCGCCCTGCCGGATGCTATCAACGTGGAGTCCTCGGCAGGCGAGCAGACCCCGCGTGTTGCCGTTAAGATCAACCGCGAGAATGCGTCTCGCTTCGGTCTGAATGCGGCCACCATTGGCGGTCTGGTTCGTGGTGAGCTGACCGGCTCGACCGCAACCACGCTCCGCATGAACGGTGAGGAATACGACGTTACCGTTGCCGGCGACGAGGATGTAGCAACCAGTCTGGACGCACTGCGCTCCATGCAGATTCCGACCATGACCGGCGGCACCGTACCGCTGTCCATGGTGGCGGATGTCTACACCGAGCTCAGCCCGCAGTCCATCGTGCGCAAGAACCAGAAGGAGACCGTTACTATCACCGGTGAAAGCGAATCCGGTGACAGCAATGCCATTAAGGCAGCCGTTGACGACATTGTTGCCAAGTACGAGCTGCCGGACGGCGTAGAGGTCGGCGAAGGCGATACCGCTGCTTCGCAGATCGCGGAGACCACCGGTACGCTGATGCTGGCCCTTGCGGTGGCAATCGTGCTGGTATATTTCATTCTGGCAACGCAGTTCAACTCGTTCTCGCTGCCGATTGCAATCATGCTGATCCTGCCAATCGGTCTGCTTGGCTCGATGATCATGCTGTGGCCGACCGGAAATCATGTTTCCATGGTCGCACTGCTCGGTGTTATCATTCTGGCCGGTACAGTCGTCAACTCGTCCATCGTGCTGATCGACTATACCCTGCAGCGCCGTCAGCGCGGTGAGGATAAGAATACGGCTATCCTGAACGCATGTCCGCGCCGTGTCCGTCCGGTGCTGATGACCGCTATGACCACTATCCTCGGCCTTGTGCCGATGGTATGCTCCAGCGGTGAAGGCTCCGAGATGATGAAGCCGATGGGTGTTGTTATGATGACCGGTATGGTTATCTCCACCATCGCAACGCTGTTTATCACCCCGGTTTACTATTCGCTGACCGACAGCGTCGCTTCCCGCCTTTCCGGCCTGTTTAAGAAAATCAAGCTGCCCAAGTTTAACTTCCATAAGAAAAATCCGCAGCAGTAAGCAAAAAGGGAACCGATTTCGGTTCCCTTTTTGAATTGAGAATGGATAATGGAGGACGGAGAATGAATGGCGGGTAAAATGGGTACCGCAGTTGTCCAATGTCTGTACAATCTACCCCCGTAGGGGAGCACAATGTGCTCCCGCACCCATTTAACGATGACCTGGGCAAACACTGTTCGCCCCTACGGGTATACGAGTGCAAATGAATTTACAAACGACGTATTGATTCAACCGCCGCGATAATTTTCCATTCTTCATTCTCAATTTTCAATTCCGATATTCCCTTGCATATCGCACAAGTGAAGTCTATAATATTTGTATAAATTGCAGATAGGAGCGAACAATATGGCTTCGGATAAAACAAATGTAATGCGTGTGCTCGAGCAGCACAAGATCGCCTATAAGCCGCACGAATACCCACACGGTAAGGACGCCGTAGACGGTGTTTCGGTTGCGGAACTGCTCGGTCAGAACCCTGATCAGGTATTCAAGACGCTGGTTGCACGTGGCAAATCGGGCGGCTTTCATGTATTCGTTATTCCGGTCGCAAAGGAGCTTGACCTGAAAAAAGCAGCCAAGGCGGCAGGCGAAAAGTCGGTCGAGATGGTGCATGTCAAGGAACTGTTGGGCCTTACCGGCTATGTACGCGGCGGCTGCTCGCCGGTCGGCATGAAAAAGGCGTTCCCGACCGTGTTTGACGAGAGCGTGAACAATGTCCCGACCGTGATGGTCTCTGCGGGCAAGATTGGCTTCCAGATCGAATGTGCACCGGCGGATCTCATCAAGCTGACACGCGCCGCGACCGCGCATATCACGACGGATTAAGTCTGCGGCTTCAGCAGCCCTGCCGCATCCGGAAACAGCGCGAACACGTTCTGCACGCCGCAGCCTGCCAGCTGCGCCAGCTTGGCCGCCAGCGTGGAATCATCATCGTACAGGACAAAGTGTGCCTGTCCGTCTGCATTCATGTAGGTGAAGTATTTCGCGCACAGCTCGCGCGAAAAGAACGGCTGTGCGCCGGTCTGCGCGAGCAGCGCGGCTCTTGCTGCGGAACTGAGTGAAATGCCGTTCGGCGTGGGTGACGGCAGGGTGAAATCCTGCGAAACCGGCTGCAGAAACGCGGCAATCCGCGCAGCGCTGTAAATGCCCTGCAGGGAGGAAATGTACTCGGTCAGACTGCCGCCCGAAATCGCGGTGGAGACCGTGAGTATCGCGTGCGACAGCGTGCGTCCGCACTCGAGCGGCACATACAGCGGAATATCCGCATCGTACAGTGCTTCGTCGAATGCGGCCAGCAGGCGGCGGTTCAGCGGCGTGTCGTGCTCAAAATCCGCGAATACGCCGGGCGCTTCCGTGCGCCGCGCCTCGAAAACCAGATCGGCAGCAATGCGCTCGGCGCTGCAGAAGTTGATAGCCTGCGGCGGGTCGGTCACGCCGAGCAGGCAGTGCCGCTGCACCGCGGACACCTTGAGCCGCTGCAGCGCCCCGGACTGCGAAATGCCAAGACAAAGCTGCAAAACCGGCATGCCGAGCGAAGCGGCTTTCGTCGTGTCGCGTCCGGTGCATACCAGAATAAGGTTTTTCGTATAGACCATCATGGATCGACTCCTTTGCGATAAAATTATCTTTTCTGGACTTTTTGAATAAATTCCATTACACTATATGTAGCATTACGCTAAATTAGAATACGGGTATTAACAGGAGTGTATGAATGAGCAAACTGATTCCCGATTATGTATTTGATTCGATTTACGATATTACGCCGGAGGTGCTGACTGCCCACGGCGTACGCGGCGTGCTGGTCGATCTGGACGGCACAATGGCATCCCACAAGGCCGCTCTGCCGCCCGATACGCTGCACACCTTTGTCGATCGGCTGAAGGATGCCGGCATCGCTGTGCTGGTGTTCTCCAACAACCATCCCGAGCGGGTAGGAAAGTTCTGCGAGCCGCTCGGTGTGGGCTATATCAGCCATGCCGGAAAGCCGTTTTCGCGCGGCTTCCGCAAGGCGGCAAACCGGCTTGGCCTGTCCATGCGCGAGATTGCCGTCATCGGCGACCAGATTTTCACCGACGTGTTCGGCGGCAACCGCGCAGGCGCGCTGACCTGCTACGTCGAAACGCTCGACCGCCGGTTTTTCTGGATCAATGTGCGCTATCAGCTTGAGCGCGGCTTTATCGCGCGCGGACGGCGCAGAATGGAGGCGAGAGCACATCATGGCTGAGCCGAAATTCGGTCCTGCGGGCAACTCGGAGTCGTTTGCCGCCGCAGGCTTCAAGAAAAGCGAGGATGCGCCTGCATGGCTCGCACAGATGGGACTGACCGCGTTTGAGTATCAGTGCGGACGCGGCGTGCGCTGCGGCGAGGAGACCGCCCTCAAAATCGGTGCGGCAGCCAAGCAGCACGGCATTCAGATGAGCATTCATGCGCCGTATTTCATCAATCTCTCGTCCGAGGAGAGCGAGCGCATGGAGAAAAACGTCGGTTATGTGCTGGAGACCGCGCGGCTGGCTGTGCCGCTTGGCGCAACACGCATGGTCGTGCACTGCGGCGGTCAGGGCAAGCTGACCCGTGACCGCGCCATGCGCAACTCGCACGAAAACGTAAAAAACATCCTGCGTGCGCTGGATGAGGCTCACCTGACCGGCTGCGCGGTCTGCCTGGAAACCATGGGCAAAAAGAGCGTGCTCGGCACCGCCGAGGAGGTCTGCGAGCTGGTGGCTGCCGATGACCGCCTGCTGCCGTGCATCGACTTCGGCCATCTCAACTGCCGCACGGGCGGGCACATGAACACCCGTGAGGAAGTGAAAGCGCTGTTTGACCTGATGGAAAATACCATCGGTCACGAGCGTACCGCCAAGCTGCACGCCCACTTCTCTCATATCGAGTATAACGATAAGGGCGAGGTGCGCCATTTGACGTTCGCGGATACGGTATACGGTCCGGATTTCACGCCGGTCGCGGAGGAAACCGCTGTGCGCGGCTACGCACCGACATTCATCTGCGAATCCGCTGGAACGCAGGCGGAGGACGCACTCGCCATGAAGCAGTGCTTTATGGCTCAGGCAGAAAAGTAAAAAGTAGGACATTTGCCCTACGGAGACGCTTTGTAGAACTATGCAAAGGGGTATAAACGTATGAAAAAGGTATTATTGATCCACGGTCCTAACCTGAACCTGACCGGTCAGCGCGAACCGGGCATTTATGGTTCGAACACACTGGCATCCATCAATGCGGAGGTTGTACAGAAGTGCGAACGTCTGGGGATGGAATGCACGGTATTTCAGTCCAACTCCGAGGGTGCGCTGATCGACCGCATTCACGCGGCTCGTGAGGACTGCGATGCGATCATCATGAACGCCGGTGCGTACACGCACTACAGCTACGCCATCCGCGATGCGATTGCGGCTGTGCGCCTGCCCTGCGTGGAGGTACATATGTCCAACGTGCACGCGCGCGAGGAATTCCGCCACAAGTCGGTCATCGGACCGGTGTGTGCGGGCGTCATTGCAGGCTTCGGCAAGCACAGCTATCTGCTCGCCGTGGATGCGGTAAAATCCATCATCGGCTAATATTTAAGAGGCGATTACCATGAAAAGAAACGAACTGCGTGCCATGCTGATCGAGCAGCCGTATGACGCGCTGGTGCTGACCAGCGAGATCAGCCGCCGCTACGCCACGGGCTTTCACTCGACGGCAGGCGCGGTGTACCTGTCGGCTAAACAGGCGGTATTCTTCACGGATTTCCGTTATGTCGAAGCGGCACACGCGGCCATCAAGGACTTTGAGGTGCGCGAGATTAAGGCGGGGCAGAGCTATTCTGCGCTTATCAATGAGCTGCTTGACGAGGACGGCGCGAAAAAGGTCGCTCTTGAGGACAAAACGCTTACCTATGCGGAGTTCATGTCTTGGGGCACGGCGCTGCACGCGACAGCCGTCCGTCTCGAGGACGGTGTGGAGCAGCTGCGCATGTGCAAGGAAGAGGACGAGGTTGAGAAGATCGTCGCGGCACAGCGAATCGCGGAGCAGGCGCTCGAGGAGGTACTGAACGACATCAAGGTCGGCGTGACCGAGAAGGAGATCGCGGCACGGCTGACCTACCTCATGCTGCACTACGGCGCGGAGAACATGTCGTTTGACCCGATCGTCGTTTCGGGTGCAAACAGCTCCAAGCCGCATGGCGTACCGGGTGAAAAGACCATCGAAGCGGGCGATTTCGTGACGATGGACTTCGGCTGCATTTACGACGGCTACTGCTCGGATATGACGCGCACGGTCGCGGTCGGCCATGTCACCGACGAGATGCAGACCGTGTACGATACGGTGCTGAACGCACAGCTTGCAGGCATTGCTGCCTGCAAGGCCGGTGTGACCGGTCGGGACGTTGACGCGGCAGGCCGTAAGGTTATCGAGGCGGCAGGCTACGGTGATGCCTTCGGCCACGGCTTCGGCCATGGTGTAGGACTGGAGATCCACGAGGCTCCGGTTGCCTCTCCGCGCGGAGAAGCGCCGCTGCCGGCAGGCAGTATCGTTACCGCAGAACCGGGTATTTATCTGCCGGGCAAGTTTGGCGTGCGTATTGAGGATATGCTGTACGTCATTGAGGACGGTTGCATTGATCTGACCGATGCGCCCAAGCAGCTTATTGTTCTGTAAATTGCGAAAAAGGGAGAAAACGTTCCCCGCCTCCTAATAAGAAAACATGAAAAAGTCAGTAAAATCAATGTTTTCAAAGGCAGGGAACACGGCACGAAGTCAAAAAATCTCATACTGACAGGCACGAAGGGCGCTGATTTTCACATCAGCGCCCTTTTCCTGTCCCCACGCCATAGGTAGCCGCCCTATGGCGTTTTTTCATATCCGTACCTGTACCCACCCGGAAAATGTATCAATTAGGGTGCGAAAGCCTCTGTTCTTTCCTCTCAGACTGCCGTAAGCAGGCGGGCGTGGATGTTTTCCTATGGAACACATCCGAGAGGCAAAACGGAGGCTTTTTTCATCGAAATCAACACTTTTATCTTCACAGGAAGGAGGTATCAAAGATGGCAGTTTTTCGTATTGAAAAGACCAGAGATTACACGGTCATGTCCAACTATCATCTTCGGGATATGTCGCTGTCTCTGAAAGCGAAGGGACTTTTATCCCTCATGCTGTCCCTGCCGGAAAACTGGGACTACACCATGAAGGGGCTTGCCCGCATCTGCAAGGACGGCATCGACAG
>OGRO01002684.1_pt1 | contig 13543 bp, 16 predicted proteins | sample 1553451 | NCBI WGS metagenome assembly OGRO01 (sample SAMEA2580021, study PRJEB22360) | human gut metagenome
CTGATTAAGAGTCAGTTGCTCTACCAACTGAGCTAAGGAGACACATAAATTTTTTGACTATTTAATTATATCACAATTTTATAAAAAATAAATACTTTTTAATAAAAAAAGAAGAATTAATTATTCTTCTCTATATAATTTGTTACATCTAATGCTGTATTAAACACTTTACACAATGAATTAAAGTTATAATCATTAGATACTTTTTTATATATCTTATTAAACATATTTATTAAGTCATCATAAAAACCATTTATATTAAATATAATCATTTCTTTATTATGAAGTTTAGTTCTTTTATGTTCTAATATATCAATAAATTCCGATAATGTTCCAAATGCACCAGGTAAAATTAATATTATATCTGCATTTTCTTCTAAAAATCTATTACTTTCTTCTAGTGTTTTTACCATATGTACTTCATCTAATTTTAAGCCTTCTAAATCACTTTTGTACATTTCATAGCAAACACCTGTTATTTTTCTATTATTTTTTAAAAATTCATTATAACAAATTCCCATTAATCCTCTATTTGCGCATCCAAATACTAAGTCATTATCTTTACTTAGATTTTCCATTAAAAATCTTGTTACTACTTTATATTCATCGCTTATTTTATCACTTGATGAACAGCTTACAAATATATTCATTTTATTACCTCACCTACTATAATAATTGTAATACTATATATAAATAAAAACAAGGAATATTCTATAAATATTCCTTTAATAGTTCTATATTCTTATTTTGAAATTCTAAAAATTCCTTAGCAAGTTTTAATACATTTTTATCAGCACTCTTTTTATATTCATCTATTTTTTTATTCATATCTATTGTGCCCATTGTAAATCCTCTTGTTAAAATATCTGCGATTTTTGAGTCACTATTATCTTTCATAATATCAAAATTAAGTTTCATTTTAGCCATAGTTTTTGCCATTATACTTGCTTCTAATACCTCACCCTTATATTTTTTTAACATTTTTTCGCTTTCTTTTTTATAATGTTCATAATCTTTTAATTCAGACTCAATTAATTTTTTTATTTTATTATCTTTATCATTTAATTTTCTAATCATTGTAGTAAGTGATGATATTCCCATTAAAGAGTCTTCGTGTATATAGTTTAATAATTCTACATTTTCATTCATTTTAATTCCTCCATTTATATTTTTATCCAAAATAATAAATTAATACTTTATTTATGAACTTTTTTACTAGAAAAAGTAACGACTAAATCAATAGTAAATATAATTATTAATATATATGTGACATAACTTGGAATAGAAAATATAAATTTATCAATTAATGGTTGGAGTACATATATGACAAGTAAAGATCCTAGTGCCCATATAAATGATACTTCAAGTGCGACATATTTTCCAATATGGAATTTAAAATTACTATAATTCCAAAATGTAACATGAAATATTTTTTCTATTAATATTCCGCCTATCCATTCTAAAACTGTTAAAATTATTGTTAAAGAAAGAACTATAATTATTACTTCTAGTACCTTATTTAAATTAAGTATATTAAATATAAATTTTGAAATAACTAATATTAGTAAAGCACCTATTCCATATATAGGAGTAAATGGTCCATAAAGCATTCCACTTCCAGGCTTTTTACCTCTTACAAGCTCAATTATATTTTCATATATAAAACCAATAAAAGAATAAATAAAAAAACAATTTAAATAGTACATATTATTCACCATAAATAGTATGTATCAATTTTTTTAAAATTATACTATTTGGCGCTATTTATTATTGTTTTTTATCTTTTTTGAAAGTGTAAATTTATCTTCTGTTTCAAACATTAAAATTGGAAGTATACTTTCATATTCTTCTCCTGCACATGCAAGCATACTTTTAATATCATTTGCTTTAATTATAATATATTCATCTTCTTTTGAATTATCTAATTTAATATATTTTTTAAATATTAATGCATTTTTTAAATCTCTTTGTTCATTTAAATTAAACTTTGCATATAAATAATAAAAATAAGATCTTAATACTTTTACTTTTTCATCTTCATTTAATTTTTCTATTTTTCTTAAAGTCAAATTATTAATCAATATATCATACTCCTTTTTGACAACTATTTTAGTATATTCATATTAACACTAATTGTTTAATCAAAATAAAAAAAATCAACCTATATCGATTGATTTCTTAATATTCAAATTGGTGCAGGTGAAGGGACTTGAACCCCCACTCCGTAAGGAACTAGATCCTAAGTCTAGCGCGTCTGCCAATTTCGCCACACCTGCACAATTATATAAATGGTGGACCCTGTAGGACTCGAACCTACGACCGCCCGGTTATGAGCCGGATGCTCTAACCAACTGAGCTAAGGGTCCATGACAGTATTAATCTTACCATAATTTAAATAACATTTCAATATATTTTCTGAAATTTTTGACAATATTTTTTACTTTTTATCTTTTTTCATTAAATTATATTACAATAATTACAATTTATTAATACTTTTCATTTACCTTTTCTACTATTACATTTTTAAATTTATTTTTAAAATTATTAATTACACTTTCTTCTGCATATACATCTACACTTTCTATTGATACATCATTTATATCTTTTTCTATTTCATTATATAAATAATTTGAGCTTAATACATTTAAATATTCCTTTTTTAAAGTATCTATTCCAGTATTAATACTTGAGTTATCAAAAGAAAAATATTCCTTATCCGTAAAATAATCTTTTAAATTTTCATCGTACTTTACATATATTTTTGTTATATAGCCATTATTAATAAAAGGAGTTAATTTTAATTTAATAGTTCTTATTGTTAATGGTTCTTTAGAAAATATTAATTTATAATGATTATCGTTTCTTTTATTCTCCATAAAAACAGTTTTAGAATCATTATTTTTTCCTATAAAAATAGATAAAAAAAGAAATAATATAATAATTAAAATTATTTTAAATATAGTTTTCATACATATCACCTTTTATATTTTCTGACAAAATACTACATTTTATTCAAAATTTTGATATAATTAAGTTCATGAGGTGATAAAGTATGAAGATTGCGGTTATTGGCGCAATGGATGTTGAAGTTGAAAATTTAAAAACAACATTAAATTTAAAAAAAGAAGATAATAATGATATTTATGTAGGAATTTTTTGCAATAAAGAAATAATTCTTAGTAAAAGTGGTATTGGTAAAGTAAATTCTGCGGCGAATACACAATATATAATTGATAAATATATGCCAAACTATATTATTAATACCGGCTGTGCTGGTAGTTTAACAGATAAATTAAAAGTTATGGATACAGTTATATCATCTTTTGTAACATATCATGATTTTACTCCTATTAGAATTATGAAATATTCTACTCCTGATGATGGAAATATAAAAGCTGATGAAAAATTAATTAGTATTACAGAAGATATATTAAAAAAAGAAAATGTTAATTATTATGTATCTCCTATTACTAGTGGTGACTGTTTTGTTACTGATTCTAAAGTAAGAGATGAAATATATAATAGAACAAAAGCAACTATTGTTGATATGGAAAGTGCAAGTATTGGTCATATATCAAGAAAAAATAATGTTCCTTTTATATGTATTAGAACTGTTTCTGATTTTGCTGATGGTAATGATGATTTTGAAAAAGAAGCAGGAGAAAGAAGTACAGAAATAGTAAAAAAAATTATAGAAAACCTATAATTTTTTTATTTATCATATTTATTCATTATATAAACAAATGCATCACTATCTGATTTTACAACAAATATTACCTCATTTTTATCATAATTATCAAAGTACATTATTGGTTTATTTAAATTCTTTTTAGCGTCTACTAGTTCATCAAAGTTTGATACTTCCATCACTTGTAAATCACCTAATTCTGGCATTGAATTTACATTTACAATCATTTTATCATATTCTTTTAATACCCTTTTTAATTCTAAATTATATCCACTCATTTTTGGCATTATTTTAAATATAAATACAAAAACAAATATTACATATAATATATCTAATTTATAAACTATATCACATAAAAGTGAGAATAAAGTATACCCTTCTTTTGTTTTCTCATAGTTATTAATTGAACCATTATTATCTATTGTAGTTATAAAATCTTTTATTTCTGTTGTTTCTTTTCCAAGAGGTACAATTACTTTTAAATCATAATTATTTTTAATGTCTTCATTTATACCTTCTTTTTCGCCATTTATATTTACATTTACAGTTATTATTAAATTACCATCCACATCTACTGGATATTGATTTTTAAAATTAGTAACAACCTTATTATAATCACTAAAATTAATATTAAAATCATCATTTATACTAATAGTATCTTTTTTATCTTTATTATAACTATTTTTTCCAATTACTTTACTATCTTTATATAATATTTTATCTGATGAACTTTTTTCACTTATTATTGTTTCTGCAAGTATTTCATATGAATAATTATAATTTGCTATATCTGTTGATTTTAAACTATAATCAAGTTTAAATTTTATTTTATCTATCATATCAGATATAAAACTTCTTTTTTCACTAATACATTCATCTTTTATAATATCATTTTTATTTAAACAAACTAAATATGATAACTCCCCTGTTTCATTATAAGATAATGATTTATTTACTTTGTTTGCTTTATAATTTATAAATAACGCTATTGAAGAAATCATTAATACTAAAAATATTATTACTAAAAATACTATAAATTTTATCCAGTTTGATTTTTTCTTTTTTGTTTTCATGTATTCACTTCCCTATTTAACTAAAACTAGTTTAACATATTTTAATGATATAAAGAATATTTTTTACACTTTTTACATAAGTTTTACATATTTTTAACATAAAGAAAAAATGATGCATATGCACCATTTTAATTATTTATTTTTCTTTTGTCTTACTATATCATGAGCAATATTAATACCAAAGAATACAATAAATATTATAAATACAATGATAAAGTTATGAGTTAATAATTTAGATTCAATTGTTACTAAACTTTCTCTTAATAAATCTATTGTATATGTCATTGGAAGAATTGGATGTAGCCATCTAAATCCTTTTGTTACTGTTTCTATTGGGAATGTTCCTCCTGCTGCGGCTAATTGAAGTACAAGTAAGATAAGAGCAATAAATTTACCAATATCTTTAAAGTTTACTATTAATAATTCAATTATAGCAACAAATGTATTAGCAATTAATACTATTGAAACATAATATAATAAAACGTTAGTTATTTCAAAGTCTAATAATATTTGTAATAATATTCCAAGTATTATACCTGCGAGCGTTGCAAGTCCATGATAACATAATGTTCTTTGTAAAAGATTTGGATTATTAATTGATAACCTTTTAAATCTTTCTTCTTTATCAAAGTATAATACTATATAAAGCATTAAGCATCCAACCCATAATGCGATTGATATAAAGAATGGTGAGAATGCAGTACCATAACTTGATACTTCATTAACAGCTTCTGTATCAACTTTAACAGGTTCATTACTATATTCTTTTAATCCATTTACTTTTGCTACTTCTTTTTTAGTGTTTTCAATGTTTTCATTTAATTCGTTTTTAGCAGATGATACACTATTATTTAAAGTATTTATTCCGCTATTTAAGGTATTTGCTCCATCATTTAAAGTATTAATACCATCCATTATTTGTTCAGAACTACTATATAATGTATTTGCTCCATCAAGAAGACTATTTGCACCATTTTGTAGTTTAGTTATTTTTTCATTTACTGTACCAAGTGATGATACATTACTATTTAAAGTATTTATTCCAGCATTTATTTCTTGATTGCTTGAATTTAATTTATTACCACTAATAGTTAAATAATTTATAGCATTTGTTCCACCATAATTTGGATTATTAGCAAGCATTCCTTTTGCAATTAAGCATGCATTCTTATCATATTCTGTTATTGTACTATCTCCTGCTTCTATTCTTGCACATGTTGTACTTACAACTATACTTGCTAAATTATTAGTGTTTGAAAGTGCAGAATTTACACCTGTCACATAACTATTTAAACCAGTTGTAAATGCATCACTACCATTTTTTAAATTTATAACACCAGTTTGCATAGTAGATAGTCCACTTGTTAACTTATTAAATTCTTTTGCTCCGCTAGCAAGTGTATTTGTACCACTTTGTAAACTTTTTACGCCTTCATTAAATTTAGTATAGTTTTGTTTTAAACTTTCTGTACCACTTGTAAGTGTATTTGATCCTTCTTTTAACTTTTCAGTTCCATCATTTAATTTATCAAGTCCATCACTTATATTTTCAAGTTTATCAGGTACTTCTTTAACTGTATCAGATAAAGTACCTACTATCTCTGAATTTACTTTATTATCTAGATTTTTTTCAACTACATTAACTACATTGTTAATTATTTGACTTGCTAGATAATTTGATTTTTGGTTAGGTGAATAAGTGATAGTTGCATGTTTCTTATTTGTTGTACTAGCACTTTCCATACTTTCTGTAAAATTTTCTGGAATATTTATAACAGCATAATAATCTTTATTATAAAGACCATCTTCTGCCTTTGTACTATCAACTACTGATAATTTTAATTTTTTACTATCCTTTATTTCTTTTACTAGTTCTTCACCCTTAGAACCTTTATCTTCATTTACTATTGCGACAGGTAAATTATCTATATTACCTTCACCATATGGATTCCAATATGCTTTTAAATAGAAAAAGCTATACATAAATGGAATTATTAATACGGCCGCAATTATGACATAATTAAAAAACTTATGATTTTTTTGTTTCATATTTAAAACCTCCCTAATTTAATAAACCATCTTTTAATATATTTGTAACTTCTTTGGTTACTTTCTCTTCATCAATTTCTCTATCATATTCAAATAATATTGATGAATATACTTTGTAAATAATAAATGCAGTTAAATGTGCATCACATTTCTTTATTGTTTTATTTTGAATTTCTTGTTTTATTTTTTCTTCTATATAGCTAACAATTTCACCATCATAAAACTTTAAAAAAGAAATACATTCTGCAGTATTATTTTTAGATATCTCTTTAATAATAGTCTTTATTAAATCGCTATTCTTTCTAAAAAGTAATGATTCATAAAGTATTTTAGATACTCTATCTATAAATGAAGTGCTGCTATTTACATCATTTTCTATTTTTTCTTTCATACTTTGAAGTTCTTCACTTGCAAAATATTTAAACATTGCTTCTTTATCACTGAAGTAAGAATAAATAGTTTTTTTAGTAACATTTGCTTCTTTTGCTATTTCATCCATAGATACTTTTTTATATCCATACTTAGTAAAAAGATCTCTTGCTGCGTTTATTACTTCCTCTTTTTTATTCATTTTATCACTTCCTATACCAATATACCAATTCAGTATACCAGTATAGTATATGACTGTATTAAAAAAATGTCAACTTTTTTTGATATTTTTATACATTTTTTAATTTTTTTTGATATCATATAGTAAAATTTTTTAATGAAAGGATTTTTTATAGAAAACGCAACAATATTCTTTTGTGATATTCATGGTACAATAAAAGGCAATATTGAAAATAAAGAAACAGATCATATTAAACTAAATAATTTTTTAAATTCTATTAGTATAAATAACGATAATTGTAAGATAATATTTACATTTGTAAATTCAGAATCTAAAGAAGAATTAAACAAAATAAAATATTTTAAGTGTATATTACGCAGATGATAGTATTTTTCTTCAGAATTTAATAAATGAAATATATATAGGAAATAATAAAATATTTTACGTGTAACAAAGTAACGAATTGAATAAATTCAAAAAAAATTTTAATCCTTCATTTTTACTTTTTGAAAGAAAAATCCTAATTTTTACTTATCTTTTTTGCATATAAATTTTAGACAAATAAATAAAAAAGATATCTTTAACCCAAGATATCATTAATTATTGAAAGCCACTTTTCTTTTACAGAATCATATGAATAATCTTCTGCATTTAATCTTGCTTCATGACCAAATAAAGCAAGTTTTTGTTTATCATTTAATAATTCTAATGCTTTTTCTTTCATTTCTTCTTTATTTCTATTATTAACTATATAGCCACTAACATCATCTTTTATTATTTCTGTCGCACCTTCTGCTGATGAAAATGCAATTGCAGGTATACCAAATGCAGCTGCTTCAAGTAAAACAAGGCCAAAAGATTCTTCATAAGAAGTCATTAAATATAAACTCATATCATTTAATTTTTCTCTAATAAATTCTTTATCTTTGTATCCATAAAGAATAACATTATCTATTAAATTTAATTCATTTATTTTTTCTTCTATTTTTGTTTTTTCCTCTCCATCACCTATTATATGAAGTATACATTCATTATCTTCTTTATTTATTAAACTAAATACATCTATTAAATCTAAAAAACCTTTTTCATGTGATAATCTTCCAATAGAAACTATATTTTTATTTTCTTTTTTAGATTCTTTTTCTGGTATATAATCAACACATAATGGAGAATATAATACCTTTGTTTTACCTTTTACTTTCTTTTCATAGAATTTAGTTAATTTTCTTGAAACAGGCATAAAGTAATCTATATTAGTTAATGATTTTAAAACTCTACCTATATATTTTTGATTATTATTATGATGGGCATGTTCTTGTGATATTAAAATCCCTTTGCCTTTATAATATTTATTCAAAAGCTCAGTTATCTCTACTCTAGTTGAAATAATTAAATCACTATCACACTCTTTTATATAGTTAATCATTAATTTCTTTTTTAAATATAGTATTTTTATAGATTTAAATCCTTCTTTTATTACTTTAAAGATATTTAACTTTTTTAAAGCACTTTTAAATTCTTTCTTATTGGGTCCACCATTATATAAATACTCAATTTTTATTCTATCATCTAATTTATAAAATGGTTTACCATATATGTTATAGTTTGAAACAATTTCAATGTCATAATTATCTATAAGCATATTTGCTAAATTACTAATCGCAACTTCTATTCCACCATATCCTAAATGTAAACATAAAATTGTAATTTTTTTCATTTTTATCACTTACCTTAATTTTTATCTATAAAATCCTCTACTAATTTTACAAAATTATCATTATTACTTTTATATTTTTTAGGTTTAAACTTATCTATATCTTTTATAATATCACCTAATGAAGAAAAATCTTCTAAACATATTATATATCCTTCTTTAGCAAATTCCTTTGCTATTTCAAGTTGATGATCATTTGTATGTTCACCATATTTTTCAAGTCTTGGAGCAGCAATTATTTTTTTATTAAATTTTAATCCTGACATAATAGATCCAACACCCGCATGTGTTATTAATAAATCACATTTTTTCATATAATCATCAAATTTATCCATTGGTAATAATTTATATATTTCCATATTATTTGATTCAAATTCTGTATAACCAGCTTGTACAATAACTTTTTCTTTTATGTATTTATTTTCTATTGCTTCTTCTATTGCTTCTAAAAGTCTTGGAAATCCCTTATCTTGAGTTCCGAGTGTAACAAATATCATAAGTCCCTCCTAAAATATAAATCCACCATAAATGGCTTTTGGATAAATTTTTAACATACTTTCCCATTGTACTATAAATAAATCTGCGATTGGATATATAAGTCTTCCAGTCTGTGTTTTTCTATTTATATTAGCCATTGTTTCTATATAAATTATTTTACTTCCAAATATCTTTCCCAAATAACATATTGGTCCTGCAGTATGAGTTCCTGTTGTTACTATATATTTTGGTCTTATTTTAATAAAATAATATACACTTATAAAACAATTAGCAAGTAATTTAAATGGATATGTAAGCATATGATCCTTAGTTCCAAATACCATATATCCCATTTTTTCTTTATATTCATCTTTTAATTTTTTTGTAGAATCAGTTTTTTCTGTTATAAGATATGAATCATATTTACCAAAAATTTTTTTTAATTGTAATAATTCTTTTAAATGACCACCTGTTGATGAAATAAATAATACTTTCTTTTTTTTCATACTATACTCCTATTTTCTTGTTACAAACTTATATGAATCATGACACATATCTTCTATTGTTTTAGTTGCGACAAATCCAAGTTCATTTTTTGCTTTTGTTGGATCTGAATAACAAGTTGCTATATCGCCATCTCTTCTTGGTGCAATTTTATAAGGAACTTTTACATTATTTGCTTTTTCATATGCATGAACAAGATCTAGTACACTGTATCCTGTTCCAGTTCCTAAATTATAAATAAATAAACCTTTACCTTCTTTTTCTAATTTATTAAGTGCAAGTACATGTCCTTTTGCTAAATCAACAACGTGTATATAATCTCTAACACCTGTACCATCTGGAGTATTATAATCATTACCAAATACAGATAATTCTTTTAACTCTTTAGTTGCTACTTTTGCAATATATGGCATTAAATTATTAGGTATACCTTTTGGATCTTCTCCAATAAGTCCACTTTCATGTGCTCCTACTGGATTAAAATATCTAAGTATTATTATATCCCATGAATTATCTGATGCATAAATATCTTTAAGTATTTGCTCAATAAATAATTTTGATGTTCCATATGGATTTGTTGTTCCACCTATTTTACAATCTTCTGTAAGTGGTATTTTTTCTGGATTACCATATACTGTTGCGGATGATGAGAATACAAACTTTTTAACATTATGTTTTCTCATAACATCAAGTAAATTAAGTGCACCTGAAATATTATTTGTATAATATTCAATTGGTTTTTGAACTGATTCACCTACTGCTTTAAATCCAGCAAAATTAATTACAGCATCTATTTTATTTTCTTCAAATACTTTATTTAAAGCATCTTTATCTAAGTAATCTATTTCATAAAATTTAAAATCTTTACCTGTTATTTTCTTTATAGCATCTAATGATGAACTTTTACTATTTGAAAAGTTATCTATCGCAACTACTTCAAATCCTTCATTTAATAATTCAACACAAGTATGTGAGCCTATATAACCAGCTCCACCTGTTACTAATATTTTCACATTATCACCTCTATAGTAATTATATCATTAAACAGTTAAAAAAACTAGAGTTATCTAGTTTTTAACATTCTATATATTTTGCAATAAGTTTTTGTTATAAACTTATTTTTTTCTATTAATCTTTTTAAAAATGATCTATTTTTAATGTATTCGCTATGTTTATAATCAATGTTATTATCATTTAAATATTTAAAAGCATCATCAATAAATTTACCTTGAGTATCTTTATCTATTTGATATCTTTGCTGAATTGTATAATTAAGTAATACAGAAACAGTAAGTTCATCCAAGTATTTACCACTTTTATATTCATTTCTTACAATATCAAGCTGTTTAAATATATCAAAAACTCTTTTATCTCTTGTTGTTGTTTCACTATTTTTATGTACTGTAAAATAATTTAATTGTTCATTTATTTTTCCTATTTTTGTACTATTTTTAATTGAAAGCGCAACGAATGACAAATCTTCATATTTTAGTTTTTCACTAAATTCTATTTTGTTTTTTATAAGCATATCCTTCTTAAAAAGTTTATTACAAGGTCCTAAATTAATTTTGCATAATATTTTATTATTTTCTTCATAATTAGTTATGCCAAAGTTTGATAAATTAAACTCTTCTAGTATGTTACCTTCTTCATCAACATTTATATAATCACAAACGCATAAGTCCAAATTGTTTTCTTTTGAATAATTATACATTTTACTAATAAAATCTTCTTTTACATAATCATCTGAATCTATAAAGCAAACATATTCTCCTTTTGCTTTTTTTATGCCTAAGTTTCTATTGTAACCAATTCCTTTATTTGTTTTATTTTTTATATATACTATTTTTTTATCATTATAAGACTTTATTATTTTCTCTGCATTTCCAGGGCTTAAATCATTAATAACAATAATTTCATAATCTTCAAAATTTTGGTTTAATAATGAATCAATACATTTTTTCAAATATTTTTCTGTATTATATACTGGAACAATAACACTTACTTTCATTTTAATACCTCATACTTTATTTTATATAATATCTTTTTTATTTTTCTTTTAAAACTATCATTTGATAAATAACTAATTACTTTTAAATCTTTTATTTTCTTTATATATTCTTTTTTAAGTTTATCACTTAATGAATTATACTTATCAATAATACTATTTGCATAAAAACTCTTAACATTTTGACTATTTGGAATATTATCTAAATATTTTATTGCTTTAGTAAATAAAAATAACATATCATCCATTTTCTTTTTCATTTTTTCTATATCATTTGATGACATTATACTTCCATCTCTTTGAACATAGTTATAACCTAAATAATTTATTGATTTTACTTTTTTAGCAGTCGCAATTACTAAAGGAAGTAATCCATAATCTTCATGATAAACATCTTTTTCAAACATAAAATTATTATCTAAATAATATTTTCTATTAATAACATATAACGCAGCCATTTCAATAAATTTATATTTTACTATTTTTTCAAATGCATCTATCCCATTTGTAACGTTAAATTCTTTTTCTCCATAAGGAATAATTTTATCATTAAAAACTATATTTAGCTGATATCTAAGCACATCTAAATCATCTATATTTTTATTTATATTTTCAAGTAAATTTTTTTCTACATAATCATCTGAATCTATAAATAATAAATAATCTCCTGTCGCTTTTTTTACACCATTATTTCTTGCTAGACTTAAGCCCATATTTTTTTGTTTTATATAGATTATATTATCATATTTTTTTATATATTTATTTATTATATTTTCTGTTTTATCTGTTGATCCATCATTAACAATAATAACTTCAAAATTTTTATAAGTATTTGAAAATATGCTTTTTAAACATTTATCAATATACTTTTCTGTATTATATGCTGGAACTATAATGCTATATCTCAATTTATTCACCCTCTATTAATTTATCTATCATATTAATTTTTTCTTCATTTATTTTCTTAAAATCCACATGTTTAACCTTAGATTTATCTTCTTTTAATATCTTATATACTTCTTCATTAAACTTATCTTGATTTTTTGAAACAATATAACCAAAATTTTTTATATCTATGTTTTCATCGCTTACTTCAATAGTTGATATTATTTTCTTATCTAATACAAGTGCCTCTAAAAATGTAACTGGGAATCCTTCATGATCAGATGTTATAGTAATATAATCACTTAATTTTATATATGGATATGGATTAGATTTAAGTCCAAGCATTTTTATATTTTTTTCTAAATGCTTTTCTTTTATTAAATCTTCATAATATTTATAATCTTTTCCATCTCCTACTATAAAAAAGTCAACATCAAGATTATTTTTTTTACAATATTCTACTGCATTAATCATTCTTGATACTCTTTTAACTTCTTCATCTAATCTACCAACAAAAACAATTAATTTATTTTTTGTTCTTTTTTCTTTAATTTTTTCATTTGATAATTCTAATACTCTTTCATAATTTATAAAA
>OGRO01002691.1_pt1 | contig 13515 bp, 23 predicted proteins | sample 1553451 | NCBI WGS metagenome assembly OGRO01 (sample SAMEA2580021, study PRJEB22360) | human gut metagenome
CTACTCTGCTAAGATTGGCTCATCGGGCGACTATGCTAAGATTGGCTCATCGGGCGACTATGCTAAGATTGGCTCATCGGGCTACTCTGCTCAGATTGGCTCATCGGGCTACTATGCTAAGATTGGTAGCACTGGAGAAGATTCCGTTATCATGTGTGCTGGCAACAGTTCAATAGCAAAAGCAAAGGTTGGCTCTTGGATAACGCTGGCAGAATGGAAATGGAGCGATGAAAAGAAACGTGATGTTCCAGTATGTGTTAAGACAGAGTACGTTGATGGAGATAATATCAAGGCTGATACTTGGTATCAACTTAAAAACAGAAAGTTTGTTGAAGTAACTGAGTAACTAGAAACATATGAGGCAACAACCTCCTTTCTGGCATTATACCCAAAAGCGGAATTGCTTTGAGCACCTTGCATGGAGCCGCCATACAAAGAAAAACCCCAGCACTGGACTGGGGAAAATGTCTTTCGAGCGGAGGGCTAGGAGACTTTTATTGTTGGCGATTTTGCCAGGAGGTTGTTTACCTCGTTTCTAATTTGCGCTGCAAAGGTAGTGATTATTTTAATAACAATAACAAAGTTAATAAAGTAAAAACAACAGTCTATTTAGACTTTATATAAACATATAAATATGAAAATAGAAAATATCAAGTTCAAGGCTAAACGTCTTGACAATAACACTTGGGTGGAAGGTTACTTCTATGCTGAATGCGGTAATACCTACATCATCGAGGATAGGCAGAGTGAATCAATGCTTAATAGAAACGAGGCACATCAGGTTGCCCCTTTAACGGTCTGCCAGTTTACAGGGCTAACAGACAAGAATGGAATACCTATCTATGAGGGGGATATGATTATGCACAAAGATAACAATGCGGAAAGAAGAGGTGATATTAATTGGGATAGTAAAGCTGCTGCTTTCTGCTTTGGTCAAGATTTCTTAGTTCACTACCATTCTGAAGATATGGTTGTTATTGGTAATAAATTCGATAAAAAAGAAGTAACGTATGAGACTTAAAAAGAAAGAGAAGTTAACGGCATATTGGGATAAGAAAGAGAACTGCATTGGTGCTTATCATCCTCTAGGGTTTATGACACAAACAGATGCTCATTATCTCTTCGATAATGTCTTCACCAAAGAGTTTGTCAAAGAAATGACTGATAGAGGATATGATGTTACAACTATGAAGTTTGAAATCTCTCCCAAGCTGCCGAACTATGAGCGATTCAACGGCTTATCAGATAAGTATTACGGAAAGGAGAAATAGCTATGAAGATTAGACAAGCCAAGAAGATAATGAAAGGTTGCTACGGAAGTCCTCGCTATATGAGGATGGTATTGGATGGTTTGAATGTATCGAAAGAGTTGCATAAGATTAAGCAATACTGGGAGCCTAGATGGGCTTTGTATTATGTTAGCAAAGGTGGTGGTTATGGCAGAGTTGACCATCGTATCGTAAAGGCAGAAAAGATTACTGCAAGATATTCTCGCAAGCTAATGAATTGCCTTGCTAGGTTTGCTGGTAAAACTCTTTTCGAGATTGGAGATATAATGAGTAATGCTAATAAGATAAAAAGTTGTGGTGTATGAAATATACAGAAGGTTATCCACCAAAACCTATTCTAGGTAAGGCTGGCGAATTCGTTGATATTCTAAGCAGAGTCCCTGCCTACACGGATATTATACTTAATTTTGATACCTATTTTTCTAGGCATATCAACCCTAGTGTATTGAAATTTTCGTTTAGTGGCTATCATCCGCTTGAACATATCATTCGTTTCAAAGATGATGGAACGTTAAAGAATACCTTGGAAGTCAATATTCGTGCAGAATGGAATAGAGACAAGAACGTGGCAGAAGGTGAGATTTTTACTGCGCTATTCTGTGCGCTTAGAGGTATCCTATTCAAATACGGACAATATGATGCACGTAAGTTGCCTAAGGGAAAGTCTATCGCAAAAACCGCAGCCAATAACCCATGTGCGTTCTTCGATATGATCAACGAATTTCAGAAAATGTATAAAAACAAGAAAGAAACTAAAAGTAGGTAATGAAGTAATATTTAAAATAAAAGAGATATGAAGTTAGCAAAATCAATCAGATTGTCGGAAGACAACATTCAGGAGATTATGGACTGCCCCGTGGTCTATAGAATCTCAAAGTTAGAACTAGAGCCAGAGCAACAAGAAGTAGTCGGCTCGAATTTGAGAATGCAAGAAAAACCAACCATTCGTATCTTCGTTCAAGGTTTCAAACATCCTTGTGGGTTGAATGGATACCTTGTAGAAGATACAAATGGTTATTGGCGACATGTAAGTGATGAAGAGTTCAACGATACCGATAAAGAATTATCAGCATTAGGCATTCAACGCTTATCACCAGAGCAAGAAAGAGAGCTTGATAATATCTTTTGGAAGATAGTCGATGATGTTCTAAACTCTGACCTTATCACTCATTTGTGCAAGCATAGTGATGAATTTTGTAAAATTCGGAATAAGTTCTTGGCACTTCACACGTGCCGCTAGACGCAAAAGCTCTTCCATTTGTCTGTCTTTGAAATTTGCCTTTTTAGGTTCTACAAAGATTTCAAGCAATGATTGTATTATAGCTTCGCAAAACTTATAATCACCAATAATTGATAGATGGTATATTTCAGATAGTCGATAATAGATGAGATTATAGTCGTCACCATTCGGTTTATTCCCTACAAGATAGCGATAATAAACATCACTTACAGCATGACAAGACATAGCAGCTGTTCTTTGTATCTGAATATAGGAACTTGTTTTCAAGTCTTCTTGTTCTTTTCTTAGCCCCTTTAAGTCAACAAGGCAATAGATATTCCATCCGATTAGGATAGTTACAATGAGAGACTGAATGCCAACGAGTAAGCCGAGATAGTCGAAATCTAACTCTTGGCTACGAGGAACAGAAAGACAGAGTGCGATGATGCTAATGATCAACGACACAGAGCAAGCTACAACAATAGCTACATTTGTTTTTGGTTTCATATTGATAAATATTAAAATTAGACACTGCAAAAGTAGTAAAAATATTCGGAAGGCGAGTCACCTTTTGGTAAATATTGAATTAGACACTTGATTTTACAGGTGGCGAGCCTTCCTTTAAAGATTTGAATTATGGAAAAGAAAATATTGACCCTCACCGTCAGTAAGCAATGGTTCGATGGAATCGTATCAGGTGAGAAGACAGAAGAGTATCGAGAGATAAAGCCGTATTGGGTAGCACGATTACTTCAAAACAACAGAAATATTGTTGATGTGCGAAATCTTGCCTCGGCTTTTGCAGGGCGAACGGATTTACTTAAAAAATATATTGACGCACAGAGAATTGTGTTAAAACATTATACCCACGTTCTCTTAATCAACGGCTACCGCAAGGATAGTCCACGAATTGAGAAGGAGATTGAGAGTATAACCATCGGCAAGCCGAAGAATGGAATGTGCCCAGATAAGTGGCTTGATACCGTTAAATTCAAGTAGCGTATGACAAACGAGGAATTTTTCAATGCTCATATGGGTGAGCGAGTTCTATATAAAGGTAAGGACATTGGGGCATACGTAGCAGGTTATGTAGATGAAAAGTATATTATATTAGGATTTGATGATTATACAGGCTGCATTCTGTGCTTCACTTCAAAAGTGAAAAATCTTTGTGACATATATCACTCATACAGATTCGCAAAGTTGAAGTATTTGGAAGTGATAAAACATCAGTAATATGGAAAAAGAAGAAAGATGTTGCGGTAACTGTCATTGGTTTGGCAACGAAGACGTTTACGGCGTAGGATGGTGCAGCAATAACGAACACGAATCATCTTGCGACCTAGTATGTGATGAACATGAATTTTAAAATTTAAATATTAAAATGGAAAAGATTTACAGACATTTCAAAGGAGGTTATTACAGATTTATTACTGAGGTCACTAATAGTGAAACTCAGGAGAAAGAAGTTGTTTATCAGGCTCTCTATGGAGAGTGCAAGGTTTGGATTCGCCCTGCTGATATGTTCTACGGACAGGTAAATGTTGACGGCGTGGAGATTGATAGATTCACCGAGGTTGTTGGTGTGCCTGTTTTATTCAAAAAGACCAACGAGAACGCTATTATTCCATCCAAGGCGCATGACGATGATTTCTGCTATGACTGCTATGCGGTTTCAGAAGAAGAGATTGCGCCTAATGTATGGAAGTACGGCCTCGGATTTGCATTGCAGATTGAAAACCGCAACAAACCTGCCGACATTTCTAGGTGCTTCACGCTCCGCCCTCGCTCTTCTGTATGGAAGACTGGCATGGTTCTCAGTAACTCAGAAGCAACCATTGATGATGGTTTTGTTGGCGAGATTTCGGCCGTATTCTATCACGTTATGCCAAGTATGCCAAGATATAAGGTTGGTGACAAAATCGTGCAATTCCACCTAGAAACAAGTGACAACATCATGTTTGTAGAGACGGATGAATTAAATAAAACAGAGCGTGGCGATAACGGCTACGGCTCTTCTGATAAAAAGTAATACATGAATATCACAGATGAACAGAAAACGTATATAAAGGAACACCCTTACGAATCTCCTTACGCAATGGCCAAGAGCTTCGGTTGCGCAGTACAGACTGTTTACTGGTGGCTACATAGGCTGCATGGGGATTCGTTCAAGGACGCAAGAAAAGAGCAAAGAGAGAAGATTAGGGAATCTGTCCGTAAGCTATATCCGGATTACTCTTCTTCTGAAATTTCCAAAGAACTTGGAATAACAAAGTCATGTGTAACAAGCATAGCAAAGGCACTTGGCGTTACTCATACCCAGGAAACGGAAGAAAGACTTCGGTTGAAATGTGCACAGGCAATAATAAGACCGGAGATAATAGCTAAACGTTCTGAATCTCTGAAAAAGACGCTGAGGCTTGACAGGTACAGAGCAACGAATGGAATAAAACAGAAGACACGACGCAAGTTCAAGACCATTCCGAGCAGATGTCTCTGTGCAAGGAACTATCTCTGCAATAAATACAACTACTTCTACGACAAAGATTACGGAGAGCTGCTTACCGTGTTCTACGACAGCGAAACCAAAATGTTGACAGAAGAGCAGCAGAAACACTACGAGACGAAGTATGGTATCAAGTTCCTCCAGGGAGCTGAAGAATAATTTCTGTGCATTATCTATATGTTTAGGGGTGGCTACACATCGCGTGCGGTCACCCCTTTTTGTTTATAAATCAATAACCAAATAAAAACATTAGAAAAAAAACTAAGAACGTTTGTGTAGCTTTAATTTCCAGTATATCAAACCTAAAAATGCGAGAATGCCTATGAAAAGACAAACTGAAGCTATCTTACCTATATTCAAAAATGCCCTGTCAGTTCTTGATAGTTGTTTCTCTACATATACTTTATCTTTCGATATTTCGCTTATCGTTGAGATTAAGGAGTCACACTTGCTATGATATATCGCAGCACTATCCTTGTATTCCTTAAGACTAGAAATACTATCTCTCAGTATCTGTACATCTTCCTGTGATATCTCGTGATATTCGTAGTGAAATCTGTCTTCGCCGACTTTGTTTCCGTTCACATCGTACTTCGAAGCTGTACTATCCCTTATATGAGTCTTCTCTTTCGAGGTAGACTTTACAGACTCTTTATGCGATGCTCTGTATGATTCCAGTTCATTAATAAGCCTTGCGTTAAAGAGTGAATCCCACTTAGCCTCGTTACGCTTATCGGTGATGTATGTCTGTTTCTCTATCACACGTTCTTTCGCCTTACATCTACAGAACATTGATAGAATCAGCATTGCTACTGCAATGGCAATCACAACCCTTGTTATTTTATCAATCAGTTTCATAAGCTACTGAATTACAATCGTTACTTTTTCCTTTTTATCCCAAGCTGTCTTCATAGTCTGAATGAGCTTGTTTGTCCAAAATCGAGAATCGCTAACCCATCCTTTCTTATCGTTTTTACCGATAAGAATACACCCCTCAGTGTCTTTTGAAGAATTACCGCTATGTATGCGTATTCCTTCAAATCCTTTGACATTCAGAAGTAATGGCAACATCTTCTTGAATCTGTTAGAGTAGGTATATACGCATTCATAACTGCCGCGTGGTATTGCAGTCTGCCCGTACACCTTTTTCTTCTTGATTTCTTCAAGTTGCATATCTTGGCGCAATCCTCTATCAGCATCTTCAAGAGTATTGCATCCGAACAACTCTCCATCAACGTAAAGACGGCTAATAGTATAGCCATCTTTTCTCCAAGCCCTATCAATTAGTACTTCCATTTTTGTTTTCCTCCTCTTTTTTATCAAACTCCTGATTCAATCTCTCCAATATCGGTTTCCAATAACTAGGCAATGCCTTTGCAAACTCGAATCTCAAAATGTAGTAAATAACTCTGAATGCTACATTCTTAGGGTATGCCTTGATGAGGTTTTTTAACGCGTTGCATAGATACACATAGCAGAAAATGTATGTAAGCATCTTTATTACAAACAAAGCCTCATTTCCGTCATTACAGCCTATCATGATACCATATATCACATAGTCAATGGTAAGATAGAGCAACATTTCAAGTATGGCGTTTACAAACTTTGATGCCGAAAAGTTTTTGCATCGTACAACACTAACTCCATCAGCCCTCATACCACAAAAGATGTTGAAGCCGAAAGCAATTACTAGCGCCAGCACGAAACCTTCAGTTGGCGTTGCAAGGGCAAGTATAGCAGAGAAAATTGTAACCACTATCTGCCGAATCTGTGATGAATCTAATAAATCTATCATAATCTGTTATCCTGAATAATTAATAAAAATAAAGTTTCGGTCTCTTTCTGCAAAGATAGCAAAAAAAACCGAAACTTCATTCAGAATAACGAAAAACTTTATACTTTTAAATCATGATACGGCAATTCTCCGTTATTTAAGAAAGAAATGCACTCATCGAAAATCTTACGTTCATAATCGAGCGCATTGATTTTAGGAAACCATTTCTTTATCTTTTCGTCATTGCGTTTTACCATTTCTCCCCAAAGGACACACCAATCATTAATTGTGATGTTGTCGTTTTTAACTTCGTGCCAATAGTCTTTCGCCACATCCTTTGTGTATAGCTGATTAATGAGACAAAGATGTAAGTCTGCCATTTCTTCATCAAAATGGCACTCACTAATCTCACATTGAACTTGCTTCATCATGTCAAGCATTACACCGTCATTCATTCCAACTTCGCAACAATCAGCCATTGTCGCAACACAATTCTTAATAGCCTGTATATCGTTGCTTGCCAATATGTTTTCAAATACCCTTTTCATAACCGTATGTTTTTAGTGTTACTTCAAGAAATACTCTCTGATGTCGTACACACCATCCTTGTCTTTCAATAAATCGAGTGCAAGGCTGTGGGCGTACTTAACCAGATGTTCAGAGCCAATCTCCTTAACATCTTCCTTGTCGAGTATCTTAGCAATGGTGCATCCGTGGTCGCTTACAACCTGATTCATGGCAACGTACAAAGCATAATCGTTGTAGTAAGGCTTCTCTTCTGTTGCAAGTCCGAGACCAGTCATAGCATTGAGCCATGTCTGCATATCCCAGGTTACTGGTGGATTCATACCGTTTACAATCTCAGATGCCTCCTTCTTGGTGAGATAGTTCTTCCACTTTATGGCGCAAAGCTTATCAAGATACTCTTGCGCCAACTCTGGGTGTTTGGATGCCATATCCTTCATCATGCAGCGCATCGTATCTTCAAATACGTGCATATACTTTACGTTTGCTGATGATGCCATCATCCCATACAGCTCATCAAACTTACTCATAATCTCTTTTGCTTCCATATTATTTTATTTATATGATTATTATTCTGATGTTATCAGACTTCTCAACTCTTCAAAATCATTTTTGGTAAAGCTGATGCTCTTTTTGCTACCAAAGAGGATAGTCGTTATGATGTTGTCGGGCAAATCAATAATCAGAGCACCTCCATCAATGCGACCTTTAATAACTCCGAAATCAAACTCATAGTTGCTTATATTCTCTAACATCTGCATGAGGTCTGAGAATATGGTATCAGCATCTATGTTGCCGTCTTCATCGGCAATGAATAGGGTAGCGTTGTCAATGCTCTTACCCCAACTATCTTTATTTTTAGCGATGATATTGTGCGAAGCTCGCTTCATGTACACGGAAGGAATAGCTAATGCAGGGTTTACCTTCACCATATCGCTAATTCTTGCGTCTGCCCACAAATCCAAAGATGTAAGCAGTTTCTCTTTCAATTCTGTTACGTTCATTTCTTAGTTTCTCCTTTCTTTGTTTTGTTGTACCAAGCGAGATACTCTTGCCAAGTCTTGTCGCTGTGGTTAGTCATATAATCGTTGAGCATAGCAGATTTATGTTCCTCTGCTTGCGCTACTTCTTTTCTCAGTCGTTGCATCAAAGATAAATGTTTCTTTAATGCCTCCTGTCCTTGCTGAGTGCTTTCGATACGAGGGCGTATGATGCGCAATTCCTCGTCTTGCACTAGCTTAGACACATATTGCAAGCTATTGACGTATTCCTGATTCTGCATCAAGTACTGACGTTGTGCGCCTGTAAGATTGTCTTCAATCTTGTCGATTTCATCCCATAAAGGGGTGGAAGACTGCTGTGCTTGCATGTTGATAGATGCTCGTTTCTGTTGTATTGCCTCATACATCTTCTGTAGCTCGGCATCCATCATCTGCGGCTGCTGCTGACTTGTACCCATATCCAATAATGGGCTGTTACCAAAATTCATCATAACAATATCTTTTAAAGTAAATTCAACAATACGTAAAATACATACCTTTTGTACTCTTCTGCCTTCCGCTAAGAACTTCTTGCAAAGAAGAGCGATTTATCCCTAATTCAATAACTGCGTCCTTTATGGAGTCGTATGTCTTTAGGGTGTTGCCATCTTTATCTGTCATAGCGATTTTCTTATTTCCGCTATGGCTATACTCTGCGATTTTCCTAGGGAAATTTTCATCTTCCTTGAATCGCCATTGGTAATTAGCTGCAATACGTCTCGTTCCACGACAACAATCATTAATATGTCTGTCGTTGTATATTTTCTCGGCATCAAATGCACAATCCCATTCCTTTATAAAATTGCCATTTTTGTCATATTGCAATACAGGCTTCCTTCTTTCAGGATGTTTTTGCCCGAGACTTGCATTTCGAAGCTTCTCCTTATGCTCTTCCGACTTCGGAACTCCAGTAAAAAGCTTTCTTAACTTCTCTTTATGTTCCTCAGACATTGGCGTTCCTTTTTTACCAATTTTCGATAAGGCGATTTTCCTTTTTGTTTCGTCAGACAAATGCCTTCCGAACATATAACTTTGTTCGCCTGACATATGAACTCCATACATAGCATTCTTTTCTCCGACATTACCAAGGAATCCTCCACCTCCTAGAGCAACATTATACCCTGTGACGGTAGAATCGTATTGCGCAATGTACTCAATTTCTTTCTTGTTAAGTACTTCTCTTAATTCATCTTTACTGTCATAAACATCAGACTTCCATATCACTTCACATTCAAAAGCATCTATACCAAATTCAGCTATCGCCTTTGAAATACGAAGGTGATGATTACTATTATGTTCGTTAACAGCCGCATACTTGTGGCGACGGAGGCGGTCTTGCAAATTGATAGTCTGTCCAATGTATATCATTCCGTTCACCTTATTTGTTAATTTGTAAATAACTCCTTGCATAATTGAAATAATTTTAAAATCCAATACAAAGATACAAAAAATATTCCATATATGCAAGGAGTTTGGGGTAAAACTACCTCACTTTTTTCTAGTCCTTTTGACTTGCGCCTTACGCACCCGTTTGCGTTCCACTACTGACGGTACTCGCGCATCCGCAAATGTTTGCAGATGGAAGAACTGTGATAGTAGGAGTGCTCTGGAGTCCGAGGACACCATCAATCTTGCGGCAGCACTTCTCGTTAACGTAAGCCATCATAAGCTTCTCCTTGTAAGGAGTGAGGGCTTCCATAACGGCTACCTTCTTGTCGAGGTCGCTATACTTAGCTTGCAACGCATCGTACTGGTCTCTCTGATTCTTGTACAAGCCGAAGTCCGCATCAATCTGAGACTTGTACAAACCAAACTCAGCCTGCATTGCACGGCGGTTCTCAGCGTTGATAGCATCGTTAGCACCCTTATACATAGAGAACTTCTCAGCGATGTCTGTCTCACGCATAGCATAGAACTTGTTAGCGGTGTCGAGCTTCATACCGAACATGTAGGTAAGCAACTTTACCTCATCATCGCATTCCTTCTCCATTACCTGCAAGGCGGTTGGCTGATTTGAGCTTGAGTTAGCTCCGTAAGTGTTGATGTTCACGTTCTCGGGCATATTGCCGCCACCGAGAGAACCGAATACACCACGACCATTGCCGTTAAGCAAAGCTAAAGCCAAGCCACCGATGCCAATTCCGAGGGCTGTTCCTGCCAAACCCTTGCTGGCATACTCCTTCTTACCATCTTCGTAGATTTTCTTCTCTACTACTTTTGCATCTGTCATTTCCATAATACAATCTTTTGAAATCCTTAATATTAACTAACACTATGTAATCGATTACGGATGCAAAGGTACGAAGAACAGGGAAGAGCAAATATAACTCTATCACACTTTCTTTTAGTGGTTGATTATCAGTGATTTAAGGTGATAGGAGGTAATATCAAACGCAAATACAGTAGCGACAAAAACAAAAAATCCCCTATACCACGACAATAGTATAATCGTTATGTATAATTTAAGGCAAAAAGTGCGTATATTTTTCTGGGAAATATGTGTGTGTTTGTCTATTATATTGTACCAAATAAAAAAGAGAGGCAATCACTTACCTCTCTTACTCTTAATGAAGTGCAGTATATCCCACTTCTTCCAATACCTCGTATGTCCTCGCTTTTTGCACTCGCCGTTCGGAATATCACCCCTAGCAACCATTCTATTCAATGTTGCATCAGAAACGTGAAGTTTCTCCTTGACCTCCTCGGTAGATAGCATCGGATTGAGCATATCGGGGATGATGTCACACAATCTATCCAAATCATCATCACTCATTCCGCAAGCGGTGATTTTCTCGCCATTTCTCTGCTGCTCGTCTGCCTTAAAGCAAGCATCACTCAATGACTTCAAAGCCGTGCCGAGTAACTTATAATTTAGTATCTTTCCCATATTGCCTTTGTTTTTACGAAAAATTCTCAGAAATTGCCTTTATGCACAGATTTTACGTCCTAACTTACTTCGACTGATAAACAAATCCACAAAAGAGTACAGATAGAATATTGCCGTTACAACCATGACCGTATAGCAAGAATCTACCATATCTTTGGTGGTATACCAGCTCCATTCCACAATGTGAGCCGCATTGATGCTTGCAAAGTAGAAGAAGGGAATGCGGTATCTCCAACACAAGAAGAAAAATCGGCTTGCTAATATCAAAACCATAGGCAGAACGTACACCATAAAATATATGTAGAGATAGCAAGGTGCATTCTCCGCATAAGGGATAAACATTTCACGAGGATGCTGAGAGAATTCATAAATGCCGTATGCGTGAAAGCACATAAGCGTGATAGGAACGTACTTGCAAAACCATCTGAAAAATTTCAGAATCCTTCTGCTATACCGATTGCCATGTCTCATCAGCAAATCCATAACCTCACTGACATCTTTGTCTTTCAACCACTTTAATAGGTTGTCTTCGTCTTCTTTATTCATAAGCGTTGATTTAAATTTAATGATGGTGCAAAGATACACTTTTATGCGCAAAATCAACGAAAATGAGAATATTTTTGTGTTAAACTTCATAAAAAAGTAATAATCTGAAAGTTCTGTTACCGATTTTTTGTTACCAAAATTAAAGAAAATGGTAACAAGATTGTTATGGCGCTTCTTCGGTCTCCATAACAACTTCTCCGTCTCTCATATAAACCTCAACTACATACCCTTCATCGAGAAGCGGGCTGATTTCCTTCTCGGTCGGGATTCTCTCTAGTGTTCTTCTTTTTATCTGATTCATAGTAATTATCCATTAGAAAATCGAAATACTTGCTATTACGTTTCTTTAGCTTCTTTCGATTAATTACATCTCTCTTGTATTTATTTTTGATACGGACACATTCATAATGACCTTTAATATAAAGGTGTTTATAGAATCTCAAATCCATCTCTAACATAATGCTCTTTCTTATAGCATAGCTATCACAATGTTTCATTAACCCTAGATAGCTGTTGATAGAACAAACGTAGTGCTGCAATTCCTCTATCGTGTAGTTATCGGGCAATGTGTTCATATGATGCACCAGTTGTTTAAAGTTGCTTATCATACGATTACTAGCATAAATTCTATCACGCTTCACAACCATACCCGTAAACTTAATACCCTTATATACGGATTGCAGTTCTATCTTCCTCGGATGCAAGGTAATGCCTATATTGGCAAGATATTCCCTTATCTTAGGGATAGAAGCTAACAATACCCGTTTATCTTGATGTACCAAGAAGAAATCATCTACGTACCTGCCATGGTAATAGATATGCAGAATTATCTCAAGCATCCAATCAAAATCATTGAGCCAAAAGTTTGCGTCATGTTGGCTTGTAAGGTTGCCGATAGGGAGACCGTGGTTCTTCTTTGCCCCTCGTAACGTTTTGCCCAGTGGAACTTTTGCCATAGTTTCCTCAAACGAGCGTTTAATGCAGTTCTTTGTCGGGTCGTTCATAATGGTAACACGAGACAGGTAGCGCAGGTCTTCTATATCATCTCCTTTGTAATTGTCTAAAATAAACGCATCTACTTTGTCTGCAAGTTCTTCTCTAGGAATGCTCATAAAGAAGCCTTTCATATCGCATTTCAGATACCAACATGGCTTAGTGAAGCTCTCAGAACATTCTTTAATATCTGCCGCAAGCTGCCTTACTCCATAGAGCTGACCTTTGCCGCAGCGGCAGTTATACGTCCTGTCGCTGAAAACACCCTCGAATAGCGGTTCTAATCGTAGGGCAATATAATGATGAATAACTCTATCACGAAAATTAGCGGCAAAAACTTCCCGATAGACAGGTCGGGAAACAACAAAGGTAATGGATGGCATTGGCTCGTAAGTCCTTGAGTTTATTCTTTCAACCAAGTCCGTTATATTCTCGAACAGATACGTTTCAAACCTTATCGCATCTGGTGATGATGCCTTACCTTTACGGCAGTCTTCGTAGGCTGCTATAATATATTCTGCCTTTACCATTACTATTATCTCCCTAACTCTCCTAACTAGTGCTGTAACAGGACGAACTCGATTCGAATTGTCAACCTTACCGTTGTTGTTCCGATTGCCATTGTCGAAATTCAGATTCCACGCATTCGTGCCCGAATTCTCAACGCACGACCAGTAATTCGTCCGCTATTTTCTCGCTCTTTATTATACATCTTAGCTGCTTCGCTACACCGTAC
>OGRO01002696.1_pt1 | contig 13509 bp, 12 predicted proteins | sample 1553451 | NCBI WGS metagenome assembly OGRO01 (sample SAMEA2580021, study PRJEB22360) | human gut metagenome
GCAGTTCCAAAACCTTTTCTTCTCCTCCCAGCGCCGCCGTTACCATAGCTTTTTTGGAAACAACGCCGGTTTCGGTAAGGGTGCTTTCTGTAAACTGCGCGCTCCTGCCCGTTTTTGCGGCGCGCAGAGCAGCTTTAATATTTTTATAAAACACCGAAACGGTTATAAGGTCTTTTATAACGGTATTTTTCGATTTTTCGGCTAGCTGCGTTTGCGCCGACATACAGCCCGCGTCTATAATGCAGTCGGCAAGCTGGCTGTCGCCCGATTGCGCCAAAACCTCGTACGCTTCGGCTGCGGGCTTTTGCATATAATCGGGCAGCAGGTCAAACCGCTTTTCCTTTACCGCCTTTTCAAGTACAGGCAGCTCCACGCTTGCAGGCAGTATAAGTAAGCTTTCGTATTTCCTGCCCCTTATAATGCCTTTAAGCACCGCCTTGTAATTATGAAAATCGTTTTCGCAAAGAAAAGGCGCAAAGGCGGCGGTATCGGGCGCGTTGTCCGTCAGGTATTTCCACATTTCCTCGGCGTCCTCGTGCAAAAGGGCAGGCACGTCGGCGCCGTCGGTCCTGCCTATGCCCTTATCGCGCAGCATACGCGCAAGCTCGGTTACATTGTTTGCGGCGGCAAAGCCCGATAAATCGTTTTTCTTTAAAAGCCTGTTTTCTCTCGCCCTTAAATTGCCTATTGCAAAGCCGACAGATTTTTCCGGCATAGTCTCACCTTCTTTTAAAGTTTAGTTTCAGTTAAACAGCGCTTTATTTAACTCGTCGGTCAGCACATCGCGCTTTTCGTGAATAAGCGCGGATAATTCGCCGTTTATCTGAATATCGCCGTATTTAAGTATGAAACCGCCGTTTATATCGGCAAAGGTATCGCTTAAAGTAAGGTCTAAGGCGCTGAGCTCCGATTTAAACGCCGCTATATCGCGGGCTTTATCCTTAACCGACAAATAAACCTCGCCCTTGCCGTTCAGCTTTTCTTTTTTAATTAAAGTAAGCAGAAAATCAAAATAATCCTTATCGCCGTATGCGTTTACGGTATCGGCAACGAAATTAAGCGCCTTTTCAATAAGCCCCCTGCGGCAGTTAAGCGCCGTATCACGCTTTAAAAGCCCAGCGGATGATTTGCCTGAGTTTATTATAAGCTCCGCCTTTTTCTCTGCGTCCGCCCGTATTTTCCCGGCGTCCGTTTCAGCCTCAGCCTTTGCCGCGGCTGTAATTTCTGCCGCCTGCTTTTCGGCTTCGGCTGTTATTTTTCCCGCCTCTGTTTTTGCCTCGCCCGCAATGCCGGCAAGTATTTTTTCACTTGACGTCATAACGCTCACCTTACAGAAGAATTACGGTAAGGAATGAAATAAGGAACGCCAAAAGGGCGTAAATTTCAACAAGCGTAATGGAAACAAGCGCCTTCGGGAACGCGCTTTCGTCCTTAGCGAAAAGGGAAATACCCGCAACCGCTGCTTTACCCTGCGAAATAGCCGAAAGCAAACCGCCGAACGCGATAGGCAGGCAAGCCGCAAGAATCATAAAGCCGTTCCAGGTAGTAAGGCTCTGTAGTCCGCCGAAAACGCCTATTTTGGTAAGCACTATAAAGGAAACTATGAATCCATAAAGTCCCTGCGTACCGGGGAGCAGCTCCAAAACCAGCATTTTACCGAATTTTGAGGGATCCTCAGCCAAAACGCCCATACCTACCTCGCACGCCATACCTACGCCGCGCGCAGAGCCTATACCTGCGAAAATTGTTGCCAGTGCCGCGCCCAAAAGCGCCAAAAAAGTTCCCATTGTCATTTTAATTTTCCTCCTTAGAATTTAAATCCAACTGTGTATATTTTGTATTGGTTGAAAATGTTTTGAATTCTTTTCCGCCGCCCTCGTAAAACTTTGAGAACAGCTCTACATATTGTAGTCTCAGCGTATGAACATACGCGCCCAAAATATTAAGCCCGAAGTTTATTGCGTGACCGAGCGGGAATATAATGATAAGCATTAAAAATCCGCCCACGGTTCTGCCGCCCATACCGGCTAACATATTAAACACCGCGCTCATAGCAGATGTTGTAAGCCCCAGCGCCATAAGGCGCGAGAATGAAAGTAAGTCGCTTACATAGCTTGTAATATCGTAAAGCGAGGTAATACCTGAAAATATTCTCGCCACGGGGTTTTTCTTATCGCGCCCCTGCGTGAGTATAAGCCCTATGGCAGAGCCTATCGCCAAAACAATACCCACGGTTTTAAGAGAGGGCAGCACCACAAAGCCCGCCGCCATTACCGTAAGACCTAAAAGCTCTGTTATCCAAAGTCCCGCGTCAAAAAACGCGCCCGCTTTGTCGCCGTTTTTCATACATGTTGCAAACTTAGCGCAAAGACCTACTATTATTTCAATAAGACCCAAAGCAAGGCTTAAAATAAGCATTGTCACCGCGTCGCCGTTCATCGGGTCTATAAGCGCGGGCAGCGCTACCTTGTGCCCGAAAAAGCTTTCGCTTATAACCGCTATGCTGTCCCCGAAAAAGCTGCCGTACACAAGCCCCCACAAAAACGTGGATATTCCGCAGTAGCGGAAAAGGCGCATACTCTGCTTCATTGAGGGCGAGGGGCGCAGCTTTTTAAGCGCAAACGTAGTTGCCAGTATCATAATAAGCCCGTAGCCCGCGTCCGAGAACATCATACCGAAAAACAGGTAATAGAAAAATCCCGTTATAGGCGTTGGGTCTATATCGTGAGGGCCGGGCAGCGAATACATTTTAACAAGCGATTCGGCGGGTCGTGCAAAAGCGTTGTTTTTAAGCACAACCGGCGCTTTTTCGTTATCCGCGTCCTCTGCCTCTATAACCACCGTAAACTGTTTATTCAGCTGCTTTTCAAGGTAAGGCAGGTCACGTTCGGTAACATAGCCCTTTATAAGCACCGTGTGCGCCGTCTGCCCCGCTTCGCCTATTGCCTTGTACCTTTCGGCATGGCGCTTGCAGTAATCGTACAGCCCCTCAATTTCCTCCGATCTTTCGGATATATCCTTTATTTCCTTAATATATCCGTCAATCCGTTCCTTGCATTTGGCTGCTCTTTCCTCTTTCGAGGCTATTTTATCCCGCGGCAGCTTTGAGGTTATCTGCACGGGCCGCGCAAAGGCGAGCGTTCTCAGCACTGCCTCGGCTTTTTCCGCCTGAGCCTTGGGGGTGCAGGCGAAAATATAGGTAAGGTCCTTGCCCGTATTTATTATTTCGGTGTAAAGCGTCAGCTCGGGGTCTGTCTCGGCTATTTTCTCGTTTAGGCTGTCAAGCGTGTAAATACCCGCCACAGTGCCTATAAAAGCCCTTGTTTTCGCCGTTCCCGAGTAAGAAAGCGGCACATCGAGCGGCAGCCACGGCAGCATTTGCTCGCGCGTTGTGTTAAGCCTTGCTGTTTCAGCCTTTTCCTCAGCTATTGAGCGGTCATCTTCAATCACCGTATTTGCAAGCGATAACGCGCTTTCTATCTGCCCGCGTTTTAAATAAAAACGCTCGGGTTCTAAATAACGCGCTTCGCCGAACATTCCCGCAATCCCTTTTTTGCGGGGTGCTCTTGTGTTCAGTATTTTTATAGCCGCCGCGGCGGTTTCCGCGTTTCGCTCATACGCCGCCACCCTGTCCTCGGTATCGGTTTTTGTAAATCCCTCGGGCAGCGCCGATGTTTCCTCATCTTCCGCTGCCGATTCAATATCCATTACCGACATTTCCTGCAGACGGCGAAGTATAGCCTTTTCATCATTTCTCGGTGCGTAAATACTTACCAATTTGCATTTAAGCTTAGCCAAATAAAATCACCACACTTTTTATATATTTTTTGAAAATCAGCTTTTCAAAATTTCTACCGCCTTGTTTACAGCCGCAGTGATATTTTTATCATAGCTCTGCTTTAAGGTATCAAGCGCGCTTTCAGCCTCGTTACCGGCGCTTGCCCGAAGCTGCTCCGCCTTTTGCCGCGCGTCGCTTAAAAGTTCCTCCGCCGCGTTTTCGGCGTTTTCAATTATGCTTTTTCGGTCAGCTTTCGCCTTTTCCTTAGCATCGCTTACAATAAGCAGCGCCTTTTTCTCCGCGTCCGACAGCGTCTGTTCCGCCATACGCTCGGCGGCGGTAATTTCTTCCGCCATTGTTTTTGCCAATCAAAGCACCTCCAATCGGGTTATATTTGTATTTTACAGTTTTTAACGAAAAAAGTAAATAGACAAATTGCCGATTTTGCCCTAAATATTTTTTAATTCGGAAATTTTAAAAAAACTCTTCATTTTTATGCCTGTTTTTGGTATAATAGAAATTCAGGATTATAAAATATAATCGGGGTTGTGTTTTATGAATGTTATTATAGACGGTCTTAACATAGAATATACCGAGAAAGGCGAGGGCATACCCGTGCTGCTTTTGCACGGATGGGGCTCTTCTTATGATGTTTACGGCGGCGTTATTTCGGCGCTGTGCGACCGTTGCCGCTTAGTGGCGGTGAATTTTCCCGGCTGCGGCGACTCTGACACTATGAAAGAGCCGTGGACGCTTGATGACTACTGCGATTTTGTGCTTAAATTTATGAAAGAAGTAAACCTTGATAACCCGATTATGATAGGTCACTCCCACGGCGGCAGAGTCATTCTTAAAATGGCAGCAGCAGGGCTTGTAAGCCCCCCTAAAATAGTATTGCTCGATTCCGCGGGGCTGATACCGAAAAAAAGCCTTAAACAAAAATGCAGAGCTAAAAGTTTTAAGGCGATAAAACGCGTCTTAACACTGCCGGGGCTTAAAGGGCATACCGAAAATTTGCTTGATAAGGCGCGGCGGCATTACGGCTCCGCCGATTATAACGCCGCTCCCGAGGTTCTGCGCAAAACAATGGTGTCGCTTGTAAATACCGATCTGCGGGATATTATAGGCAATATTTCCTGCCCAACGCTGCTTATATGGGGCGAAAACGACACTGCCACCCCGCTTTCAGACGCCGAAATTATAAAAAGCCTGATACCCGACAGCGGATTATGCGTGATAAAAGGCACCGGGCACTACTCATTTTGCGAAAAGCCCTATGAGGCGGCAGCCATACTCCGCAGCTTTATTAAATAAAGGGAAGTGCATATGTTGAATTACTTATTACTTACATCGCTGATAATCGCCGCTGTATCCGCTCTTTTTGCGCTTGTGCGGCAAAACCAGATGCTCCAGCAAAATTCATATTTCCCCTCGCGCTATTTTGCGTGGGTAAAGGACGGCTACACCGCTCCCCTTGCCCTTGAATGTATAGGCTTCAGCTTTTCCTCCGTGCTTTATGAAAGAAAGCTTTACGCCGTCCAGCTTATACTTATTATTGCCGTTTTGGGGCTACGGATATTTTTCGCGGTAAGGGCGCAGAAAAAATCGATAAAAAAGCTTGTGTTTACCGCGCGCATAAAACGGCTTTTTGCAGCTGCCGCTTTAATACTTTTTATATGCGTTTTAATTTACGCGCTTTTCCCGGGTACGCTTACAGGCGATTTTTTCTCTGTACTTGCGTTCTCTCTTGCGTTTATTTCGCCGCTTTTGTGCCTTTTGTGCCGCTTTGTAACCGCGCCCGTAGATAAAGCCGTTACACGGTGGTATATAAACGACGCAAAGCGAATACTTAAAGAGCATAAGAACTTAACCGTTATAGGAATAACGGGCAGCTACGGCAAAACCTCAACCAAATTTATTTTAAACCGCATTTTAAGCGAGAAATATAACGTTGTAGCCACCCCACACAGCTTTAACACGCCTATGGGTGTTGTAAGAACGGTGCGGGAATACTTAAAGCCACAAACGCAGATATTTATTTGCGAAATGGGCGCAAAAAATATAGGCGATATTAAGGAGATATGCGATATTGTCCACCCGAAATACGGAATTATAACCTCGGTGGGCGAGCAGCACCTTGATACCTTTAAAACGGTGGACAATGTTTTTAAAACCAAGTTTGAACTGGCAACCGAGGTACTGAATAACGGCGGCGAAATGTTTGTAAACGGCGACAGTAAAGAGCTGATAAGCCGCATTGATAAAACGCTTTACAGCGTTTACGGAACAGACAGCTTTGATTTCAGGGCTACCGATATTTCCTACGGCAAAAACGGCTCGGATTTTACACTTAATCTGGGAGACAGCGAAGTTCGGCTTTCCACCCGCCTTTTGGGACTGCACAATATACTAAATATTGCGGGTGCGGCAGCTTTAAGCTATAAGCTGGGCGTTACCCCCGAAAACATACGCTTTGCCGTGTCTTCCCTTAAGCCTACAGAGCACAGGCTTGAAATTAAACAGTCGGTTGCAGGCTCTACCCTTATTGACGACGCGTATAATGCAAACCCCGAAGGCTCAATTGAAGCCTTGCACGTGCTTTCCCGCTTTGACAATATGAAAAAGGTAGTAATAACACCCGGGCTTATTGAGCTTGGCACACGCCAGCACGACTGCAACTTTGCATTGGGGCTTGAAGCGGCGAAAATATGTGATATAATTATATTCGTAGGCATTAACCGCTCCGCTCCCCTTAAAGAGGGCGCTATGTCGCAGCATTTCCCCGAGGATAAACTCTTTGTGGCTGCCAGCTTTAAGGAAGCTATGGAAATATACAGCGGTTTTGCGGATAAAAACACGGTAGTTCTGCTTGAAAACGATCTGCCCGATAACTATTTGAATTAAATGGGGTTGTAAATAATGAAAACCAATATTGCGGTATTTTTCGGCTGTCGCTCGGTTGAGCACGAGGTTTCAATTATATCTGCGGTGCAGGCAATGCGCGCCATAAACCGCGAAAAATATGATGTAACGCCTATATACGTTACCAAAAACGGCGAAATGTACACCGGAGAAAACCTTTTCACCATTGAAAATTACAGAGATTTACCCGCGCTTTTAAAGGCGGCTGAGCCTGTTACCTTTATAAAGCAGGGCGGCAGCGTGTTTATGAAATACTTAAACAGCGGGCTTTTCTCAAAGAAAAAGGACGTGCAGGTTGATTTAGCCTTCCCCGTCGTTCACGGCACCAACTGCGAGGACGGAACAATGGCGGGCTACTTTGAATTTTTAGGTCTGCCCTATATCAGCTGCGATATACTTTCCGCCGCCGTGGGTATGGATAAAGCTGTGTTCAAAGAGGTGCTTAAAAGCGCCGGTCTGCCGGTTCTCGGCTGCGTTACCTTCCGTTCGCGCGAGTATATGACCGATAAGGCGGCAGTTACCGCCGAAATTACCGAAAAAATAGGCTTTCCGCTTATAATCAAGCCCGTAAACTTGGGTTCCAGCGTAGGCATTACAAAGGTAAATTCCGCCGATGAGCTTGACAGCGCCATAACTCTTGCCGCCTCGTTTACCGACAGAATACTTGCCGAGCACGCAATTACCAATCTGCGTGAGATAAACTGCTCGGTTTTAGGCGACGCGGATGAATGTGAAGCCAGCGTTTGCGAAGAGCCCTTTATGCACGATGAAATTCTTTCGTATGAAGATAAATATATGTCAGGCTCAAAGGGCGGCAGCAAGGGTATGGCGTCGCTCGGCAGAAAAATCCCCGCCGATTTGCCCGATGATAAATCGGAAGAAATAAGAAAGCTCGCCTGCGACGTATTCAAGGCGATAAACGCAAGCGGCGTTGTAAGAATTGATTTTATGATAGACTGCGATACAAATAAGGTTTACGCCAATGAAATTAACACCATACCCGGCTCTCTCGCCTTTTATTTGTGGGAAGCTACGGGGCTTAAATACACCGATATGATAGACCGCTTGGCAGAGGTTGCGTTCCGCCGCCAGCGCGAGCGTGAAAACCTCACCTTTACAATTGACACCAATATTTTATCGGGCGTTTCTTTCGGGGCAAAGGGCGCTAAAGGGGCAAAGCTTTAAATGACAAGGCTTTTAATAAGGCTGTTTGTTAAAAACAGCGGCGATACCGAAAACCCCGCCGTGCGCAAAAGCTACGGAACGCTCAGCGGCGGCGTGGGAATTTTCTGCAATTTAATTTTATGCATAACCAAAATCGCGGTAGGTCTTCTTACCGCGAGTATTTCTATTACGGCGGACGGACTTAACAATCTGTCCGATATGGGTTCGTCCGTTATAACGCTTATAGGCTTTAAAATGGCGGGCAAGCCTGCCGATAAGGATCACCCTTTCGGTCACGGCAGAATGGAGTATATGTCAGCCTTTATTGTTGCGGTACTTATACTCTTAGTCGGGGCGGAGCTGCTAAAATCATCCGTCGGCGCGCTGATTGCGGGTGATAAATTCCCCGACTATTCCGCCGCTGCAATAGTCGTGCTTGCCGTTTCAATGCTTATTAAGTTTTGGATGTATATTTTCAACCGCAAGCTTTTCAAAAAGGTGGAGTCGGGCGTTTTCAAGGCTACCGCACTTGATTCGTTTAATGATATTATGTCAACCGGCGCCATACTTTTATCGGTTGCGGTGTCGCTCTGCTTTAAGCTGCCCTTTAATTTGGACGCGGTAATGGGCTTGCTGGTATCGCTGTTTATATTGTATTCGGGCTTTTCAACCGCTAAGGATACGCTTAATTTAATTTTGGGCAACCCGCCCGATAAAGAAACGGTAGAGGAAATTAAAAACACCGTGCTGTCGTTTGAGGGATTTATGGGTATACACGACCTTATGGTGCATAATTACGGGCCCGGCAGGCAGTTTGCCTCGGTTCATGTTGAGGTGCCGCAGGATTCGGACTTTGTAAAATGCCACGAGCAGGTGGATTTGTGCGAAAAGCTGATAAACGAAAAATATAATATTCAGCTTGTAATACACATGGACCCTATAGACACAAACAGCCCCGCGGTCAAAGCAGCGCGCAAGGCTTTGACTGCGGAGCTTAAAAAAATTGATGAAAGAATGTCGCTGCACGATTTCAGAATGACGCCGTTATCCGAAAGCCGCACAAATCTGATTTTTGACGTGGTAATTCCGCCCGAATTTAATGATAAAAAAGAAGAACTGCGGCAGGAAATATCAGCCGCAGCCAAAAAAACAGACAGTACCTATTGCTGTGTTATCACATTTGATAATGATTTCACGGAGAACTGAACTTAAAGCCTAACAGTCTTTTTCAAGAAACTCAAGAACGCACTCTTTAAGCTGTGCCGTTCCGTCGGGCATACTGCCCGTTAAATTCATTCCCATTCCAAGCTCTCTGCCCGTCTCGGGTAAAACCTTTAAAACCTTAACCCCGTTTGTTCTGCCGCGTATCATCATTTCGCTCATCATTGATATTCCAAGCCCCTTGCCAACCATCCTTATAACGGTTTCGTCGTCTACATGCGCGGGCTTTATATTCGCCGTTACGCCGTTTTCGTGAAAAACCTTGTTAACGTCAACATCAAATCTGCCGTAAGGCATTATAAATTCCTTGCCCTCAAATTCTTTTACGGAAAATCCCTTACTGTCGGAGTGCGGATAATCGGGCGGAAGAATCGCATACATAACGTCGTTATAAAGCGGTGTCCAGTCAAAGCCGCCCGCACTTTCTCTTGCGGCAAAAATAACGTCGGTTTTCCCGTCCTCAAGCAGTTCAAACGGTTCAAGCGCGTTATCCACCATTCTGAGATCAACATTAATATCCGGGCAGACCCTGCGAAAACGGTAAAGAATTTCCGGCATCCAGTGCATTGCTATACTGGCATATGCGGCAACCCTTATGGTTTCGCTCTTTTTCTCGGTTATAGCGGAAATACGGTTTTCAAGGTTGGCGTTTGCCCTTAAAAAATCCCTTATATAGGGCATAAGCTCCTCGCCCGTTTTCGTAAGCGAAATTCCGCTGTGGTCACGCCGCATAAGCGTAAGTCCTATATCGCGTTCAAGGCTGTCGAAAAGATGGGTAAGCCCCGATTGGGTATACCCCACTACCTCCGCCGCCTTTGAAAGACTGCCGAGATCCACCGCCGTCATAAGTATTTCAAGCTTTTTGCTGTCCATAATATCGCCTCCAGGTATTACAAATTGTCATACAACTATTATAACCGATTGTTTTACTTTTTTCAACACTTATGTTACACTAATAATCGAATGAGGTGTTTTAAATAAATGAACGTAAAAAATCTTACATTAAAGCAAAAAATACTTGTAGCCGGAACGCTTTTCGGAATGTTCTTCGGTGCGGGGAATCTGATCTTCCCGGTTCATCTGGGACAAATGGCGGGAAAAAATGTTATCGCCGCCATGATAGGATTTATAATTACCGCGGTGGGTATTCCGATTTTGGGGGTCGCCGCAATAGGCATAACCCATTCCGACGGCTTGCAAACCCTTTCTTCTAAGGTCAGTAAGGGCTACGGTATATTCTTTACCTGCATACTTTATCTTACAATAGGGCCGCTTTTCGCCATTCCGAGGTGCGCCACGGTTTCCTTTACAACCGGCGTTACCCCCATGCTTAAAAACGACTCAAAAGAGTGGCTCGCTCTGCTTATTTTCTCGGCGGTGTTTTTCGCGTTTGTTTTGTTTTTCTCGCTGCGCCCCGGTAAAATAACCGTTTGGATAGGAAAAATAATAAACCCCGTTTTCCTTGTTTTCCTTGCCGTGCTGGTATTTGCCGCGCTTTTATCCCCCGGTGCTTCGGTTTCTGAAATAGAGCCTGTTGACGGCTATAAGAGCGGCGCGTTCTTTTCATCCTTTATTGAGGGCTACGGCACAATGGACGCAATAGCAGGGCTTGCCTTCGGCATAGTTGTAATAGACGTTATCCGCCGCATGGGCGTTGAAGACGATAACGCCGTTGCCCGCGACGTTTTAAGATCGGGCGTGCTTACCGGCATTTTAATGGCTGTAATTTACATACTCACAATTCTTATGGGCGCGCAGTCGCGCGGGCTTTTTGAAATATCCGAAAACGGCGGTATTGCCTTAACTCAGATAGCGGGGCATTATTTAGGCGGCGCGGGAAATATTATTCTCGCCGTAACAATAACCTTTGCCTGCCTTAAAACCTCAATAGGACTTGTAACCTCCTGCTCGGAAACATTTGTTAAAATGACAAACGGCAAAATATCCTATAAGACCTGGGCAATTATATTCACCGTTTTCTCCTTTGCGGTTTCCAATATAGGACTCAGCGCTATAATCGAGTATTCTATACCTATGCTTATGCTTATCTACCCGCCCGCAATAGCGCTTATAATTTTGGCGTTTATCGGTAAATTTTTCAATCACGACAAAGCCGTTTACATTTGCGTAATGGTATTCACATGGGCAGCGGCGATATTTGATTGTTTTAAAACCCTGCCCGAATTTTTGCAGAAGACATTAAGGCTTGACGTTTCCGTAAAGCTGGCTTCCTATTATCTTCCGCTGTTCGATAAAAACCTCGGCTGGCTGCTGCCTGCACTCATGGGACTCTGCATAGGGCTTATAATACATTTTGTAAAAGCCAAACGCCGCTGATCTTACTTATTGACGAAAACGCTTTAAAGCGTTATAATAAGAAACGGTGATATAAATGATAAAATTCAGAAGCTCTTTTTTAGGCGGCTATAATAAAGCCGACGTTAATTCGGAAATCAGCGAGCTAAATAAAAAGCTGGAAGAATACGAGGCGGAAAAAAAGCGCCTTTTACGCGAGGCGGAAAACGCCGAGGAGCGGGTTTCGCGCCTTGAAAAACAAATTTCCGAGCTTACCGAAAGCAACAAGCGCCTTGAAAAGGAAAAATCGGAAAACGGGGAGCTTTTTGAAAACGTTGCGAAAATATATAAACGCGCTTACGGTGTGGGCAGCGAAATCGTATGCGATTCAAAGGAAACGGCGGTGCAACTGCTTACCGAGCTTAACGAAGGCTTTGAAAACGCTATGGGCGACACTGCGGGATTGATTGGTGAATATGAAATTGCGGAACGTGAAATTAACGATAATTTCGCCGCTATCGGCGCCGACATAAGCAAAATAGGCAAATCGGTTGAAGAGACTCTTAAAAAAGCAAAATTATTTGCCGAAATATACGGCAAAATAAAAAACACGGTTGATTCGTCGGTCGAAAACAGTGAAAGAATTCTGGCAAAATACGAAGCGGAAGCGTCCGAATTTCTTGCCGTCAAGCATGAGTCTCCCGCCGAAAACACGGTTTCTGAGGTTCAGCCCGAGATTGCAAATGCCGAAACCGTTTCCGAGCCGCAGCCCGCGGCAGCGGAAGAAACCGAAGCCGATTTTAGCGAAACCGAAAAAAATATTGCGGATGATAAACCCTCTCAGCCCGAAAATTACAAGGTTGAAAAATTCACACCCGTAAAGCAGGAGCCGCAAAGCGCCGTAGCGGCAGGCAAAACCGGCGATTTTACCCAATTCGGAAGAAAAAGTAAAATATCCGCGCAGGACAGAAGCGAGCTTTTAAGAAAGGCTCTGCTTAAAAACGGCGGAAACTGATTTTCGAGTTCCGTGCCTGTAACATTTGACCGCAAACGCCATAGACTGTATTAACAGCCCATGGCGTTTATTTTGTTTTCAGGCAGGGAAAGCATATGAAAAAAATTACAGTTATCGGCGGCGACAGCCGCATTAAAATCGCTTCGGAAATACTTACCGGCTACGGTTATCAGGTCAGTGTTCCCGAGTCGCCCGGCGATGAGGATTTAGCCCAAAGCGACGTTTTGCTTTTGCCCGTTCCCACAACGCGCGACGGCGAAACCCTTTTCGCACCGAACATTAAGAAAAAAATATATCTTAAAGATATAGCGCGCCGCACACCCGACGACACGCTCATACTTTCGTGCAACTATATGTTTGATGGTAAAAACTGCATCGACTACGGCAAAAACGACGCATACTGTTTACTTAACGCCGTTCCCACAGCCGAGGGCGCAATTTCATTGGCAATAGAAAAAACTCCGTTTACTCTGTGGGGCAGCAGGGTTTTGGTAATCGGCTGCGGCAGAGTAGGGCGAATACTGGCAAGCCGACTGAAAGCGCTCGGCTGCCGCGTTACCGTAAGCGCAAGAAAAGCGTCCGATTTCGCGCTCATATCCGCCTCGGGCTGCTATGCGGCAAAAACCTCGGAAATAAAAAAGCACCTTAACTGCGATATTATTTTCAATACCGTTGACGTTAAGGTGATTGAGGATGAGGATTTCGCCGCCTGTACCGCAAATCTTATTGTCGATTTATCAAGTAAAGGCGGATTTGATATTGCCGCCGCCGAAAAATACGGCATTACAGCGACTAAAGCGCCTGGGCTGCCCGGTAAGACCGCACCGCAGACCGCCGGCGAAATATTGGCGAGAAGCGTGCACGAAATTATAACAGAAAACATTTAAGAGGAGAGCGCTATGAAAGATATTACCTTGGGGTACGCGTTCTGCGGCTCTTTCTGCACAATAAAAAAATCTCTTGAAGCGCTGAAAGAGCTTGCGAAAAACGATATTAAAATAGTACCCATAATGTCACAGATAGTATATAATACCGATACGCGTTTCGGCAGCGCCGCCGAGCTTAAAGACGCGGTTGAAGAAATTTGCGGCGCGAAGATAATTCACGATATTGC
>OGRO01002708.1_pt1 | contig 13487 bp, 9 predicted proteins | sample 1553451 | NCBI WGS metagenome assembly OGRO01 (sample SAMEA2580021, study PRJEB22360) | human gut metagenome
TATGTTAGATTTATATATTAAACGCATTATCATTCACCAGTTTTCGCCAAATGATACGGAGCTGGTTTTAGCTGAAGGACCTCTTGAAATAACGCCTCGCTTAGATGAGTATTTTCGAAAGAAACTCTCTAAGGTTTTCTCTGATGAGGCTAAACGTGGCTATTTCGATGCGGAAAATGTTTTTATCAGTCATCTAGGAGATGATTTGATGGAAAGTTCTGTTAATATTTCCCAACTTTGGAAGGAAGAATTTGTCATTTCTGAAGATCAAAAGACCAATGATTTGGTCTTTATTCAGTTTGATAAAGAAGGGCAAGAATATTTTGCTTTCTTGCGTATTGCTCTCAAGGACAGTTTGATTCATTCTTTGGGAGATAGCCAGCATCCTATTCAATTGTCACAAAATAATTTGCCATCTGCGGCTCAGACACCTGATGAAGCTTTGGTAATCAATCGTAGTAGTAAGCAGTATTATTTGATTGAAAAGCGAATCAAGCATAATGGAAGCTTTGCCAATTATTTCTCTGAAAATCTGTTGCAGGTCCAGCCTGAACAATCTGTCAAGAAATCGATTAAGATGGTTGAAGATACTGCCCAGAAGATTGCCGAGAATTTTAATCAGGATGATTTTAACTTTCAAGGCAAAATGAAATCTGCTATTTTCAATAATTTGGAAGAAGATCAAGAGTTATCACCTGAAAAATTGGCAGACCAGCTCTTTGATAACAATTTGACAGCTCGTTTGACCTTCGTTGATGAGCTCAAAGAGGCCATACCTGAGCCTATCTCGGTATCAGATATTGACCATTCGCGTCAAATTAAGAAATTGGAGAATCAAAAATTATCGTTATCGAACGGAATTGAGTTAATTGTGCCTAATAATGTGTATCAGGATGCTGATAGTGTTGAGTTTATTCAAAATCCTGATGGCACCTACTCTATTCTCATCAAAAATATCGAGGATATCATCAATAAATAATATGTTTAAATGGATAAGACGTCTGGCGGTTTTTGTCGTAGTCCTCATCATAGGTATCCAATGCTATCGAATCCATGCCAATATTCAACATGTCTTAACCTATGAATCCATGGTTAAGGAGGTTTTGACAGAGGACGACATTGATAATACAACCAATGTCGATTTGGTTCTTGCTATGATCTACACAGAAACCAAGGGGAAGACAGATGACGTGATGCAGTCCAGTGAAAGTTCCACAGGGGTGACCAACTCCATAACAGATCGAAAAGAAAGTATTCGTCAAGGGGTGACGGTGCTGTCGGAAAATCTGGAAGAAGCTGCCCACCATAAGGTGGATCCTTGGACAGCAGTACAAGCCTATAATTTTGGTAAGGCCTATATCGATTATGTGGCTGATAATGGTGGAGTTAACACCGTCGAATTAGCAAAAGCTTATTCAAAAAATGTCGTTGCTCCGAGTCTAGGAAACACTAGCGGGCAAACATACACCTATTACCAACCGGTTGCCATGTACTATGGTGGCGGAAAACTTTATACAAATGGCGGAAATATTTATTACGCCAAAGAAGTGCAGTTTAACCTCTTTTTGATGCGTATGTTCTCTCGTCTCTAAGAGGATACGCTTCATTCTTAAGGAAAGACAAATGAAAGCATTATTAGTTTATTTTAAAGGATATGTCAAAGACAGCATCCTGGGACCCGTTTTTAAATTAATCGAAGCCAGTTTCGAACTTTTGGTCCCACTAGTCATTGCTGGAATTGTCGACACAACTATTCCAAATAAAGACAAAAATCATCTCTTTTTGATGATTTTTGTCTTATTTGGACTTGCCGTTATTGGTGTTGTCGTTGCTATTTCAGCACAGTATTTTTCATCAAGAGCAGCAGTTGGTTATGCGCGAGTGTTGACTAATGACCTCTATGCGAAAATCATGCGTTTATCAAAGGAAAAGCGGGATGAGATTGGAACTTCAAGTTTGGTAACACGCCTGACTGGTGATACCTTTCAAATCCAAACGGGGATAAATCAATTTTTGAGGCTCTTTTTGAGGGCACCAATTATTGTGACAGGAGCCATTATTATGGCATTCCGAATCAGTCCACGCTTGACCCTCTGGTTTCTTGGTATGGTCTTGGTATTGACCCTTATAATTGTACTAGCTAGTCGCATCGTCAATCCTTTATATGCCAAGATTCGAGTGATTAATGAGTCAATTGTTACTAATACGCGCCAACAACTTGAAGGTATGAGGGTTATTCGTGCCTTTGGTCAGAGTGAGCGTGAATTAGATAACTTCACGACTGTTAATAAAGACCTGAAGAAGTGGCAACTCAAAACAGGCGTGATAGCAAGTCTCATTGGTCCTTTGACTTTCTTAGTTGTTAATATGACTTTGATTGCTGTCCTTTGGCAAGGAAATCTGCAAATTCAAGGGGGGCTCTTGTCTCAAGGGATGCTGATTGCTCTAGTCAATTATCTCTTGCAAATTTTGACGGAGCTTCTTAAATTGGCTATGATGTTGACCAATCTTAACCAGAGCTTTATTTCGGCGAAAAGGGTACAAGCTATTTTTGAACTCCAAGATGAGGATATTGAGGCACCTTTAGAAGTCCGCACTTCTAGTCAGGCTTCTACAGTGCTAGCTATTGATCAGATGACCTTTACCTATCCTACAGCTAGTTCGCCATCACTCCAAGAGATTCATGTCAGTCTTACTCAAGGTCAGTCACTAGGTATTATTGGTGGTACAGGTTCAGGTAAATCGACATTGGTGAACTTAATCATGAACTTATATCAGCCTCAGATTGGTTCGCTAGCTATTTTCAAAGATCAAAAATCACCAAAAAACCTTAAAGAGTGGCGTTCTTGGGTTGCTTATGTCCCACAAAAAGCTGAGTTATTTAGGGGAACCATTCGTTCAAACTTGTCACTAGGACTTGACTACGAACCGAGTGAGCAAGAACTCTGGCATGCGCTTGACATGGCTCAGGCTGCTGATTTTGTAAGAGATAAGGACCTTGGTTTAGATGAGCCAGTTGAGTCATTTGGCCGTAATTTTTCGGGGGGTCAACGTCAACGTTTGACTATTGCGCGTGCGCTGATGAGACCAGCACCATTCTTGATTTTGGACGACTCCACTTCAGCCCTAGATTACTTGACTGAAAGTCGTCTACTAGCGGCTATCAGAGACAATCTTAAATCAACGAGTTTGATTATTATTTCGCAAAGAACAAATAGTCTAAAAGCTGTTGATCAAATTTTGGTGCTTGATAAGGGACATCAAGTTGGCTTGGGTAATCATGAAGAATTGCTTGCCACAAATAAACTCTATCAAGACATTCATTATTCTCAACATCAAAAGGAGGTCGCTGATGAAGGCTAGAAATAATAAATCAACGCTTAAACGTTTAAGTAGAGATATCTTAAGTCAGCGTTACCTCTTTGCCTTAGCAACTGTTGGGACCATTATTCAAGTTGCCTTAACGGTTTACTTACCTATCTTAATTGGTGATGCAGTGGACGCTGTTCTTAAGATGAACGCCGTTCTATTGATGTCACGTTTAATTTGGCAGATGCTTGTAGTTATCTTAGCTAATAGTGCAATCCAGTGGCTTAACCCTTTGATTTATAATCGATTGATTTATTCATATAGCGAAAGTTTACGTGAACGAGTCATGATGAAAATTCATGCTATGCCTCTCAGTTACCTTGATCGTCAAGGAACTGGAGACATGGTTAGCCGTGTGACTACAGATAGCGATCAGTTAAACAACGGACTTCTCATGGTCTTTAACCAATTTTTCGTTGGGCTTTTGACTATTTTTGTCATAATCTTTACCATGGCTCGCTTAGACTGGTTCATGATGCTCTTAGTCCTAGTCATGACGCCTTTGTCAATGCTTGTGGCACGTTTTATCGCCAAGAAGAGCTATCAACTCTATCGCAATCAAACCAAATGGCGAGGCATGCAGACTCAGTTGATTGAAGAAAGTTTGACTCAAGAAGCTTTAGTACAGAGTTTAAATGCACAAGACCAGATGGTTAGGAGTTTTAAAGACGTCAATGGTAAGTATGCTGATTATTCACAGGGAGCTATCTTTTATTCGTCAGCGGTTAACCCAGCTACACGTTTTGTCAATAGTCTGATCTATGCTCTTATTGCAGGTGTTGGTGCCTATCGGATCATGTCGGGTGGCGCTTTTACAGTGGGACAATTGACTACCTTCCTAAACTATGTCACCCAGTATACGAAGCCTTTCAATGACATTTCGTCTGTTCTTTCAGAACTTCAAAGTGCTTTGGCTTGTGCCGACCGCCTTTATATAATTTTAGATGAAGATGAAATACCAGAAACAGGCAATGTGGTTTTGGAAGAAGCAGATGTGCAGGGACGTTTTCAATTTGACCATGTCCAATTTGGTTATTTGCCTAATAAACCTCTTATCAAGGATTTGAGCATTGATATACCTGCGGCAAGTACTGTTGCCATTGTTGGCCCTACAGGAGCAGGCAAATCTACCCTCATTAACTTGCTCATGCGTTTCTATGATTTGGACAAGGGTCAAATTTTACTAGACGGTAGACCTATTACAGATTATACTCGTGAGAGTCTTCGGAAACAGATTGGGATGGTCTTGCAGGAAACTTGGCTTGAGGTTGGCACTATTCATGATAATATTGCCTATGGAAATCCCGAAGCCAGTCGTGAAGAAGTTATAGCAGCAGCCAAGGCTGCCAATGCAGATTTCTTTATTAAGCAGTTGCCTCAAGGCTATGACACCTACTTGAATGACGCGGGGCAATCCCTTTCTCAGGGACAACGTCAGCTTTTGACTATTGCCCGCATATTTGTCAATGTGCCTAAAATCTTAATCTTGGATGAAGCCACTTCTAGTATTGATACTCGTACAGAGCTCCTCATTCAAGAGGCCTTCGCTAAATTAATGAAAGGTCGAACAAGTTTCATCATTGCCCATCGATTGTCTACCATCGAAAATGCGGACCTTATTTTGGTCATGAATAATGGGGATATCGTTGAACACGGAACCCATGAACGACTGATGCAAGCTAAGGGAATGTACTATCGTATGCAGACGGCCCAAAAGACACAAAATAGTTAAATCCGACAGAGCTTTTAAGCTCTGTTTTTTTATGATTGTAGCCAATCATTTATCACGGAAATCTATTAATGGAAAAGAAATGAAATTTAGTTATTTTTTCTTTTTTATTGGAAAAAATGGCGATAAGATGGTAAACTAGAGAGGATATTATATAAAAAAAGGTATCGAAAATTAGAATGTTAAAACATAAAAACGTCCTGGTATTTTTAGGACAAACCTTGCTTTATTTCGCCATTTTTATGGCCCTAATTTATCTCTACAATTACCTAGGACAAGGTCAAGGTAATTTTATCTATAACGAATTTTAGGAAGAATAATGACGAATACAAAAATTAAAGATATGATTGAAACGATTGAGCAATTCGCTCAATCACAACCTGAATTTCCTGTTTACAATATTTTAGGGGAAGTTCATACTTACGGTGACTTAAAAGCTGATTCGGATAGCCTAGCTGCCAAGATTGATAGTCTTGACATTCCAGAAAAATCACCTGTTGTGGTTTATGGCGGTCATGAGTATGAAATGTTGGCAACTTTTGTAGCTTTGACTAAATCTGGTCATGCTTATATTCCAATTGATAGTCACTCAGCTCTTGAGCGCGTGACGGCTATCGTAGAAGTAGCAGAGCCTAGTCTGATTATTGCAATTAACGACTTCCCACTTGAGGATGTTCAAGCGCCAATCTTGACATTGGACCAAGTGACGATTGCTTTTGAAAGTAAGACTAGCTACGAAGTGACTCATCCTGTTAAGGGGGATGATACTTATTACATCATCTTCACATCGGGAACTACAGGTAAGCCTAAAGGGGTACAAATTTCTCATAATAATCTCCTTAGTTTCACTAACTGGATGATTACGGACAAGGAATTTGCGACTCCAAAACGTCCTCAAATGCTGGCTCAACCGCCTTATTCATTTGACCTATCGGTAATGTACTGGGCACCAACATTGGCGCTTGGAGGAACACTCTATGCGCTTCCTTCAGCCATTACACAGGACTTCAAGAAGCTCTTTGAAACGATCTTCTCACTTCCAATTGCTATTTGGACATCAACACCATCTTTTGCAGATATGGCAATGTTGTCTGAAGACTTCAATGCAGAGAAGATGCCAGAAATTACGCATTTCTATTTTGATGGAGAAGAGTTGACTGTCAAGACTGCTCAAAAGCTTCGCCAACGTTTCCCAGAGGCACGTATTATCAATGCTTACGGGCCTACTGAGGCAACAGTAGCCTTATCAGCAGTAGCAGTAACTGATGAGATGCTGGCTAACCTTAAGCGTTTGCCGATTGGTTATACCAAGGAAGATTCACCAACTTATATTATCGATGAGGATGGGAATATCCTTCCAAATGGTCAACAGGGTGAAATCATCGTATCAGGACCAGCAGTGTCCAAAGGCTACATGAATAATCCTGAAAAGACTGCTGAAGCCTTCTTCGAGTTTAATGGCCTTCCTGCATACCATACTGGTGATGTAGGAACGATGACTGATGAAGGTCTCCTTCTTTACGGTGGCCGTATGGACTTCCAGATTAAGTTTAATGGTTTCCGTATTGAGTTAGAGGATGTTTCACAAAACCTTAATAAGTCTAAGTACATTGATTCAGCAGTAGCTGTACCACGTTACAATAAAGACCATAAGGTTCAGAACCTCTTGGCTTATGTGATTCTTAAGGATGGCGTTCGTGAGCAGTTTGAACGTGATATCGATATTACTAAGGCTATCAAGGCTGACTTAGAAGATATCATGATGTCTTACATGATGCCAACCAAGTTCCTCTATCGTGAGAGTTTGCCTTTGACACCAAATGGGAAGATTGATATCAAGGGCCTTATCAGTGAGGTTAATAACCGATGATAGACTTCTTGAAACAGCTACCTCATTTAGAAGCCTACGGTAATCCCTTCTATTTCATCTACCTTGGATTAGCTCTATTGCCAATCTTTGTGGGCCTCTTCTATAAAAAGCGTTTTGCGATTTATGAATGTTTGGTAAGTCTAGCCTTTATTGTTCTTGCTCTGACAGGAACACATGCTAGTCAATTATTAGCCTTACTCTTCTATATTATTTGGCAAATCATTTGGGTTTATTCATACAAACATTACCGCAGTCAAAAGGATAATAAATGGGTTTTCTATTTACACTCATTTCTTGTAGTCCTTCCCTTGATTTTTGTTAAGGTAGAGCCTGCGATAAATGGTACTCAGTCCCTTTTAAACTTTCTTGGTATTTCTTACTTGACCTTCCGATCAGTTGGTATGATTATCGAGATGCGGGATGGTGTCCTTAAAGAGTTTACACTTGGAGAGTTCCTCCGATTCATGCTCTTTATGCCAACCTTTACGAGTGGTCCTATTGATCGCTTCAGACGTTTTAACGAAGATTACCAAGCGATTCCTGAGCGAGACGAGCTGATGAATATGTTGGAGCAAGCTGTCAAATATATCATGCTTGGTTTCCTCTATAAGTTTGTTTTGGCTCAGATTTTCGGAAGTATGCTCTTGCCTTCACTGAAAGCGCAAGCTTTGGCTCAGGGTGGTATCTTTAATTTACCAACACTTGGTGTCATGTATGTTTTCGGTTTTGATCTCTTCTTTGACTTTGCGGGTTACTCGATGTTTGCCTTGGCAGCATCAAACCTTATGGGGATTAAGAGCCCAATCAACTTTGACAAACCTTTTATCTCACGAGACTTGAAAGAATTTTGGAATCGTTGGCATATGAGCTTGTCTTTCTGGTTCCGTGACTTTGTCTTTATGCGTTTGGTTATGGTTTTGATGCGTAACAAAGTTTTTAAAAACCGTAACACGACATCAAATGTGGCCTATGTCATTAATATGATGGTTATGGGATTCTGGCATGGAGTTACTTGGTACTATATTGCTTATGGTATTTTCCATGGTATTGGTCTAGGAATTAATGATGCCTGGTTACGTAAGAAGAAGACCATTAATAAAGAACGTAAGAAAGCTGGTCTTGAGCCACTTCCTGATAATAAATGGACGAAGGCTTTGGGAATCTTTATTACATTTAATACTGTTATGTTGTCATTCTTGATTTTCTCTGGATTCTTGAATGACCTCTGGTTCACTAAAAAATAAGTAAAGGAATTATAAAAATGGATGTAAAATCAGAAGTTATTGAAATTATTGATGAACTCTTCATGGAAGATGTTTCTGACATGATGGACGAAGATCTTTTCGATGCTGGTGTTCTCGATTCAATGGGAACAGTTGAGCTAATCGTTGAATTGGAATCACGTTTCGATATTCGTGTGCCAGTTTCAGAATTTGGTCGTGATGACTGGAACACAGCTAATAAGATTGTTGAAGGGGTAACGGAGCTTCGCAATGCTTAAGCGTTTATGGCAGATTTTTGGTCCAGTAATTTGTGCCTTGGTCTTGGTAGTGGTAGTTATATATGCCTACCCACAAGGCAGAAAACATAGTTATGTGGCTGAAAAACGTAGTGCAGTAACACTGACAAATGAAAACTTTAAGAGTCGGATGAACAAAACTACAGCTCTTTCAGATAAGAAGCATCGATTTGTCCCTTTCTTTGGGTCTAGTGAGTGGTTGCGTTTTGATGCCCTTCATCCAGCTGTTTTAGCTGAAAAATACGACCGTAACTATCGCCCATATTTTATTGGACAACGTGGGGCTGCCTCTCTAAACCAATATTTGGGAATGCAACAAATGCTTCCAGAATTACAAAACGGTACAGCTGTGTACGTCTTGTCTCCACAATGGTTTACTAAAAAGGGGTATAATTCTGCAGCTTTTCAGCAGTTCTACAATAATGACCAACTTAGTAGTTTCTTAAGTCAAAATCAGACGGATGCAAATTCTCAATATGCTGCTCAGCGTATCTTAGAGATGAAACCTGAGATTACTATGAAATCTCAACTTTCTAAAGTGGCTAATGGGCAAGATTTAAATTCTCTTGATAAGACTTATATTCAATTTATGGCAGAGCTTAATAAGCGAGAAGATGCCTTGTTCAGTCCTTTTGCAGCATCAAATAATGCAAATTACGACAAGAAGGTTCTTCCTTATCTTAAAGAGTTGCCAGACAAGCTCTCTTACGAGGCACTTGACCAGGTTGCCGTAAGAGATGCAGAAGCCCATACCAAGTCAAACGACTTTGGTATCGATGACCGTTTCTATAAGAAACGTTTGGCTAAAAAGATTGGTAAACTTAAAGGTTTCCAAAAGAATCTTTCGTATGAAGTTTCACAAGAATACGGTGACCTACAGTTGGTGCTAAATCAATTTGCTAAGTCAAATACTAATGTCATTTTTGTCATCCCACCTGTTAATAGCAAGTGGATGGCTTATACGGGACTAAGTCAAGAAATGTATGATGCTACGGTTTCTAAAATCCGTTATCAATTGGAAAGTCAAGGCTTTACCAATATTGCAGACTTCTCAAAAGATGGAGATCAACCTTACTTTATGCAAGACACCATTCATATGGGATGGAAAGGGTGGGTAGCCTTTGACAAGGCTGTTGATCCATTTGTAAGTAATCCAACACCTGCACCTAGCTATAACTTGAACGACCGCTTTTATAGTAAGGATTGGGCAGGTTATACAGGGGCTCCTAGTCAGTTTAAGTAGTATTACTTAATAAATCAAAAAGGCTTGTTAAAGCCTTTTTATGTTATGATCTTTCCACGGTATCACCTTCATAAATTATAAAAAGGATTGGGAATTACGCCAATCCTTTTTATCCTTTTAAGTTTTATAATACGTTAAACAGATAGTTATTTGTTTTTAGTTAGAGCTTTTCGAATTAAATCTGCAGGGATAATCAAAACCGCGATAAGAAGAGCAACGATATAGTGTTGAACGTCCATTGGAACGGTACTAAATACTTTACCACCGAATTGAATAATCAAGGTTTGAACGACAGCAATAGAAATCATTACAATTGAGAATTTCTTGTTTTCGCCGATATGTTCAAAAACATTGAATCCATTACTACGTGTATTAAGTGAGTTGAAAATGACAGCATAGATAAATACTGTAAAGGTGAATGTTGTTACCATTTCAAAGTTGCCAGTTCCATTTGTGATAAAGTCTTGGATACCACCAACATTTTTAAGAATAGCTAAACATACAAGAGTAATGAAGACGCTGGCTACACCAATAGCAGATTTCATATAGCCAGTAAGAATATTTGCCTTCTTAGCAACTGGCTTTTCATTCATGTAACGATCTAGGGTAGGCTCTTCACCAAAGGCAAGGGCAGCAAGTGTGTCCATGATAAGGTTAATCCAGAGAATTTGGATAATTGTAAATGGTTCTTTGAGGCCCAAAAGTGGTGAGAGAAGTGACATAGCAATTGTAGTCACGTTAACGGTTAATTGGAAGATAATGAATTTACTTACTGACTTACTCATAGTACGTCCATAGAGGACGGCTTTTTCAATCGAAGTCAATGAGTTATTCAAGATAACGATATCTGAAGCTTCACGTGCAACTTCAGTACCATCACCCATTGAGAAACCGACATCAGCTGATTTTAGGGCAGGTGAGTCATTGACCCCATCACCTGTCATACCAGCGACCATATCAAGGTCTTGAGCTGCCTCAATAAGACGTTTTTTATCCATTGGAAGGGCACGACTTACCACTTTTAAGTGAGGCAATTGTTGTTTAAGTTCTTGATCTGAGAGGGCAGAAAGTTCATCGTGAGTAAGGACAAGGTCATTTTGACCAGTAACGATACCGGCTTCTTTAGCGATAGCAACAGCGGTTTCTTTACGGTCACCAGTTACCATAACTACTTGAACACCCGCACGGTTCATTGTTTCAACAGTTTGTTTAATTGAAGAACGAACGTTATCACGGATACATACGATACCAATCAAGACTTTATCATTACCATCTGTATTTAGGATAGCAAGCAAACGCATTGAACGGTTAGCTTGTTCCAATGATAATTCTTGGAAACGAGCTTTAATATCATCTGTAAAGTTTTGTTTATTACCATCTTTATCAAGATAGTAGTAGCAGTCATTTAGGATGAATTCTGGAGCACCTTTGATGTAGGTTTTTCCGTCCTTAGTCGTTACACTTGCGAATTTTGTTGCTGAGTTGAATTGTTGCTTCTCAGTAATAGTATTTGTATCAAAATCAAGTTGAGAACGTCCGATAAGGAAATCAAGAAGTGCACGGTCAGTGGCGTTACTACCAACAGCACTGCCATCAGCTACCATGGCGTCGTTATTAAGACCGATACCATTAATCATTTCAGCTTTAAGGCTATCTGACATTGTGTCAAAATCAGGAGCGTCAGTTTCACCAGTAGCTGCATAAAGTGTTCCATCAGCAAGGAAGAAGTCAACTACAGATAGTTTACCTTCAGTGATAGTACCAGTCTTATCACTGAAGAGGATATTCATGTATCCGGCTGTTTCAATGGTATCAGGATGGCGAACCAAGATATTTTGTGCTAAAAGTCGACCTGAGTTCATTGAAGAAACGAGTGCCAACATCATTGGGAGACCTTCTGGAACGGCCATGATGATGATTGTAACCGCAAAGAGAATTGTTTCAATGATAAGAAGGAAGATTGAACCACCATTGAGGTTATTAGCTTTATTGAGGGCAATAAAGCCTAAGACAAGGTTGATTACTGAATATGCAGCACCTGCACTATAACCGAGGACACCGATGTTTCCAGCAAGCTTGTTGAGTTTTTCTTTAGATGGTGAATCTTTACTATCTTCTTGAAGAGAAGTATTGATACTTCCAAGAACGGTGTTATCACCAATTTGTGTAGCTTCCATAACAGCTTCACCCGAAGTAACAACTGTACCACGGAAGACTTTGAGCTCTGTAAAGAGGTCTGAAGAATCAGGCTCTGCTTGATCACCAAGAGGAAGTTTTTTAGCATCTTCACTTTCACCATTAAGGACAGCTTGGTTTACTTTTAACTCACCTTCCAAGATGATACCATCAACTGGAATCTTGTCCCCTGATTGAAGGAGAATCTGATCACCTTTTACAATATCATCAACGAGAACTTCTTTAAGTTTACCGTCACGATAAACCTTAGCGTTAGTTTTTGAAGCATCTTCTTGAAGAGTATTGAATTTTTGCTCATTTCGGTATTGTGAGACTGCTGAAAATCCTGTAGACATCAAAATGGCGAAAATTAGTGAGATAGCCTCATACCAATTAGCTTCACCAATAGCAGGGAAAATCATTCCAACAAAGTTGAAAATGATTTTTAATCCTAAGGCAGCCAAGAGGATAAGAATCCATTGATCTTGGAAGGCTTCGATAAAGATTGAGAGGAGCGAGTTAGCCTCTTTACTAGAGAGCCTATTATCGCCATGGGCGTTTTTACTTGCTTGAACTTCAGCAGAAGTCAAGCCTTTAAATTTTTTCATTTAAGGTTTTGTATCCTTTCTAAATTATTACTGAGTTTTAAGGCTAGTAAATTATAAGCCAAAAAGTTTATCATTACTGTCACGATAACTGAATAACCATCAGTAAGTATTATACTTTATTTTACTATTAAATTGTTGATTTTTTACCAATAGAATATTGAAGTTTCTTTAGTAAGAGTAGGAGAGAACAAAGAACTCGCTTTTTTGTTTAGATATAATTATCTCCCTCCACCTTCAATTCATACAACCCTCTCACCGCATTGCATCCATAGATGGCCTGAGCCTGTTCCATATCTTTTAAGGTCAAGACTTTTTCTTTAAGCTTATTATCAGCAATAAGTCTTTGTCTGTAGATGCCATTTAAGAGGCCGAGGTGAACGGGTGGTGTGTAGAGTTGGTCTTTGATTTTAAGAACGATGTTACCGATAGAGGTTTCTAGGAGTTGCCCCTCATGATTATAATAAATTTGTTCGTGAGGTTCGATACTAAGGTGAGGACGGTAATTTGTTTTGAAGAAGGTATAGGGGCTATCCAACGGATGTCTTTGCTCAACTAACCTTGCTTGGCAGAAGTCATTGGATAAGTTTGTTAATTGGGTATGTTCAAACTTCAGTTCACCATCTTTTGCAAGTGACATTTTAAGACGGTAGTCTTTGTCAAGGTTTAGTGATTGGCACAGAGCTTCGACTTGATAGTGTGCTTTTTCTGCATTGAAAGGATAGTCAAAGTAGCGACTGCTCTCTTGCAAGCGTTTCATATGCTCCTCAAGAAATAGCAGTTTTCCTTGATGGACACGACCAGTTGAAATGAGATTGAATTTGGGGTTCTGACGGTATAGAACAGCGGCTTTTTGCTTGGTTTCTTCGTATTCGGATTCCCAGTTACTGTCCCAGGTAATCCCCCCTCCGACACCATAGATAGCCTTGGTTTCTTCCATTTGTAGTGTCCGAATGGCTACGTTGAAAATACTAGGT
>OGRO01002723.1_pt1 | contig 13439 bp, 10 predicted proteins | sample 1553451 | NCBI WGS metagenome assembly OGRO01 (sample SAMEA2580021, study PRJEB22360) | human gut metagenome
GGTACACAGGGCTGCGTATCCTTTATGTTTGACCAGAAGGGTCAGATCATCATTGACAAAGAAGAATGTGAAAAGGACGCTGATGAGCTGATGATGATTGCTCTGGATGCAGGCGCAGAGGATTTCAACGAAGAAGAAGACAGTTATGAAGTCCTGACAGCTCCGGATGATTTCAGTGCCGTGCGTGAGGCTCTGGAAAAAGCTGGTATCCCGATGGTAGAAGCTCAGGTTGCTATGGTTCCGCAGACATATGTGGATCTGACAGATGAAAAGGATGTCAAGAACCTGCAGAGAACACTGGATCTTCTCGATGAGGACGATGATGTCACAGACGTGTGGACAAACTGGAACGAATGATTTTCAAATATATGATCTGATGTATAACAATTAAAGATCTGACACAAAATACCTTCATGAATCTTCATGGAGGTATTTTTTATGTCTGAAAAAGAAATCGAGAATGACAAACAGCAGGCTTTGGATAAAGAAGAAAAAGAAAATGAGCAGATCAGGGAAATGGGTGAGTTGACACTTGACCAGAATGTGAAGAGACACCGGATCGAACTTCTGACGATCATTGGTGAAGTAGAAGGCCATGATGCTGCACCGTCGCAAAGTAAAACAACAAAATATGAACATGTTCTGCCAAAACTTGCAATGATCGAAGACGATGAAAACGTGGAAGGACTTCTGATTCTTTTGAATACGGTAGGCGGTGATGTGGAGGCAGGACTTGCCATTGCAGAGATGATTGCATCTTTGAGTATTCCGACGGTATCGTTGGTACTTGGTGGCGGGCATTCGATCGGAGTACCGATGGCAGTGTCGGCAGATTATTCTTTTGCGGTTCCAAGTGCCACGATGGTAATTCATCCGGTGCGTTCGAGTGGGATGTTTATTGGAGTGGCCCAGACCTATCGGAATATGGAAAAAATTCAGGACCGTATCACAGGCTTTATTGCGGCACATTCCAGAGCTTCGCAGGAACGACTGGAAGAACTGATGCTGGATACCAGTCAGCTGGTCAAAGATGTCGGAACGCTTCTGGAAGGTGAGGAGGCAGTAAAAGAAGGGCTGATTGATGAGATTGGAGGAATCCGTGAGGCACTTGCAAAACTGCATGAGATGATTGATGCGAAAAAGAATAAAATATAAAAAATTGTGAAAAAAAAGACATTTTTATGCATCTTTATAAATGTTTTCCTTGTCATATAGCATATTTTAGCGTATTATTATTAGAGGATTGAATGAAAATATGCTAGGAGGGAAACAATGTATAAGATTTTAAAAGCTGAAACACTGGCAGCTAAGATTCATCTTATGGTCGTACACGCACCGCGTGTTGCAAGCCATTGTCAGCCAGGACAATTTATTATCGTTAAGTTAGATGAGAAGGGTGAGAGAATCCCTCTTACTATCTGTGATTATGATCGTGAAGAAGGTACGGTCACAATCGTATTCCAGGAGATTGGTGTATCTACCATCAAGATGGCAGAATTAAAAGCAGGAGATGCATTCCGCGATTTCGTAGGACCTCTTGGATGTCCTTCTGAATTTGTTGAGGAAGATATCGAAGAATTAAAGAAAAAGAAAATGGTATTTGTTGCCGGCGGTGTTGGTACAGCCCCTGTTTACCCACAGGTAAAATGGCTCCATGAACATGGAATCACAGCAGATGTTATTCTTGGTGCAAAAACTAAGGATATGGTTATCCTTGAGAAAGAACTGGGAGAAGTTTCCAATCTTTATGTTACTACAGATGACGGTTCCTATGGCCGTGCAGGTATGGTTACCAAGACTCTTGAGGATCTGGTAACAAACGAAGGCAAACATTACGATGTCTGTGTAGCGATCGGACCGATGATCATGATGAAATTTGTCTGTCTTCTTACCAAGAAGCTTGGCATTCATACAATTGTCAGCATGAACCCGATCATGGTTGACGGAACAGGTATGTGCGGAGCATGTCGTCTCCAGGTTGGTGATGAAATTAAATTTGCCTGCGTAGACGGACCGGAATTCGACGGACATCTCGTTGATTTCGATCAGGCTATGAAGAGAAGCCAGATGTATAAGACCCAGGAGGGCCGTGCATTACTGAAGCTTCAGGAAGGCGATACCCATCACGGCGGATGCGGACATTGTGGAGGTGACGAGTAATGGCAGATGCAAAGATGTTAAAAAAAGTTCCTGTAAGAGAACAGGATCCGAAGGTACGTGCAACAAACTTCGAGGAAGTATGTCTTGGATATAATCAGGAAGAAGCAATGGAAGAGGCACAGAGATGCCTTGGCTGTAAGAAACCGAAATGTGTAGAGGGATGTCCGGTATCCATCAATATTCCTGGATTTATCGAACACATCAAAGAGGGCAACATGGAAGAAGCTTACAAAGTGATCGGATTATCTTCCGCACTTCCGGCTATCTGTGGTCGTGTCTGCCCACAGGAATCCCAGTGTGAGGGACAGTGTATCCGTGGCAAAAAAGGCGAGGCTGTTTCCATCGGTAAGCTGGAGCGTTTCGTTGCTGATTACTCCAGAGAGCATGGCTATGTTCCGAAGAAGCCAGAGACTACAAACGGCAAGAAGGTTGCTATCATCGGTTCCGGCCCGGCAGGTCTTACATGTGCAGGTGATTTAGCAAAGCTTGGCTACGAAGTTACTATCTTCGAGGCACTTCACGAGCCAGGCGGTGTATTAACATATGGTATTCCGGAGTTTCGTCTTCCGAAGGATGAGGTTGTACAGAAAGAGATCGATAATGTCCGCAAGCTTGGCGTTAAGATCGAGTGTAACGTTGTTATCGGAAAGTCTGTTACCATTGACCAGCTGATGGAAGAGGAAGGCTTTGAGGCTGTATTTATCGGTTCTGGAGCAGGTCTTCCAAAGTTTATGGGTATTCCAGGTGAGAACGCAGTTGGTGTATTCTCTGCAAATGAGTTCTTAACAAGAAACAACTTAATGAAGGCATTCCGTGATGACTATGATACCCCAATCTTTAGAGGAACAAAGGTAGCAGTTGTCGGCGGTGGAAACGTTGCAATGGACGCAGCAAGAACAGCACTTCGTCTTGGTGCAACCACATATATCGTATATCGCCGTAGTGAGGCAGAGCTTCCTGCAAGAGTAGAGGAAGTACATCATGCAAAAGAAGAGGGAATCATTTTCCATCTTCTGACAAACCCGACTGAGATCCTTGAGGACGAGAAGGGTTGGGTAAAGGGCATGAAGTGTGTTCGTATGGAATTAGGTGAGCCAGATGCATCTGGAAGACGCCGCCCTGTTGTAATCCCAGATTCAGAGTTCACACTTGACGTAGATACCGTTATCATGGCACTTGGTACTTCACCGAACCCACTGATCTCCTCCACAACTGAGGGACTTGAGATAAATAAGTGGAAGTGTATCGTAGCAGAAGAAACAAACGGCCAGACTTCCAAGAATGGTGTATTCGCAGGTGGAGATGCCGTTACAGGTGCAGCTACCGTAATCCTTGCAATGGAAGCTGGAAAAGCTGGTGCAAAGGGTATCCACGAGTATCTTTCTAATAAGTAATAACAACTATTTAATATAAAAGAGGCAGGCATGAAATATGTCTGTCTCTTTTTTAATCTGACGAATTTCTTACGATTTTTGACGGCAGCATAAGAATCAGGAAAAAGGGTTGTGCAGAACAAAAAAAGATGATAAGCTGAAAAAAAGAAAATCAGGGAAAGGAGCAGACTTTGTGAAGAAAAAAAGAAAGAAAAAAATGGCGGCAGGCATGAAATTTCTGTTTGCACTTTTATTTACAGCATCAATTGGTTTGATTGCAACAGGTGTGTATCTGATGTTCTTCAAAAATCGTGATGCCTATGAGCGCCAGGCAGAGGAACGCGATCTTGCCGATACGTATATAGATGATCTGATTTTAAAGCTTACAGATCCAGAAGCATACGAAAAAAAGGTTCAGGAAGAAGCAAAGGAAAAGGCAGAGCGCATGGCAAGACGTAAGCAGCAGGAAAATGCAAAAGGCTGGGACGATATAGAAAAAAGCAGTGAAAGTGCCGGAGAGGATGAATCAGCACCAACATACGATTTTTCAGATCTTGACTATGAGGATGCCAATTATTATATGAGAGACGGCATTGTCTATACGCCAGACTACGCAAAAGGCACGATCCAGTGTGTGCTTGAGGTTCCGACAGCAGGCATAAGAAGAGGTGTCTACACAGGAACGTGGGAAGAGATAAACTACGACCTGGATATCTGGATGGTAACAGCAGCACGACCAGATTATACACTAGGCGAGACTCATATGTGCATCTATGGTCATAACCATACGGCACAAGATCTGTCATTTAACCGCCTAAAGGATGTAGAAGTTGGCGATGCCTTTTATCTAACGGCAGAATCAGGACGCTATACATACCGTGTAACAAACGTATTTGCTGTATCAAGAGACGAAGCAACAAGAAACTACGTAGACAACTTTAGTATAGGAAGCGATAAATGCTATATCATTACATGCGGCCGAGACGACGGCGTAAAAAATTATCGTTACCTTGATCTTATCGTAGAAGGTACACTAGAAGAACAGATGCCGCTTTTAGAATATGCAAAAATAAGACAGCAATCAGGAGCAAACAAATAAAAAACAGTCCGGTCAAATCAAAAGCCGGGCTGTTTCTTTATAGGCGATCGTAAAGATCAGGCGGAACATATTCTTTTAGGTCAGCCGTAGTCAATTGCCACTGCTTCCAGTCATCAATAGGGCGCTTCATCTTTTTCCTAGAAGAAGACTCAGATAAATATTTCTCAGAAAGATCAGATAAAGTCTGACCATTGATAAGTGAAAAGCTTATCTTTTCACGCTTTTGAAAATCCTGAGCAAATGTCCGTGCCTCCTCAGAAAAATCACTAGTCGTTACAAAAATAAGATAATCAAGGCGAATCGGATAAGCCATGCAGGCACCTACAAGCTTTTGAAGTAGCGGACGTCCAACCTTAGAGTCAGGCGCATAGCACTTACATTCAACAATGCCATTTAGACCATTATCATCGCTTACAATAACATCATAGCCGCCGTCATTAGTGCGAGGCGTTGTATGTGCCCGTTTGCCCATTGCGCGAAAAAGAGCGGCACAATATTCCTCAAACGCAAACGGATCCTCCTGAAAGCGTTTGTGAAGCTCGCGGGAAGAGCCGCTTCTGTAAGTGTCATCACTCTTACGCAGCAGCCTTTTCTTTTCAATCTCAATAGCACAAGGCAAAATCTCATAGCCCTCCTCACGCAAATGACGCACAAGACGAACCATCTGCATAGGGTTTTTCATGAAAATCTTATAAGAGTCAATCATAAGACAGCTGTTTTTCCAATTGATTTTATTGCCCTTACGTCTCTGATCACGTGTCTTATCCTGATTGGCATAGCGCCAAGACGGAAAGCGAAGAACATAAGAATTTCGCGTAAGCGGCAGACGAAAACGACGCTTAATAATAGTATGCTTCGGCAGACGGCTAATACCATAACGGCGGGCAAAATGACCAGGAAGCCATAGATGATAAAGACGCTTTAAAATCAAAAAAAGAAAAAACGCAAGCAAAAATATACCAGTCCAGCGTAAGATATGGTGCAGATCGGCCGGCGAGATACCAGTCGTTTTTTGTATAAAAGTAGTGAAAGCTTGAAGGGCATTTGAGAAAAAAGCAGGAATGCTTAGTACAAAGCCCTCAAGGGTGGTAATAAGGGTCATAGGAGAATCCTTTCTCATTAGTTTGGGGTAGTAATGAATAGTGTAACATTTAGGGGAGGAAAAAGCAAGGTGGAAAAAACTTGAAGATCCACTATAAAAATGATAAAATTGTTGGTAAAGAAAGACGAAAACTCGGGGAAAGGCAGATAAAAAGATGAATATAGATGTGAATGAATTAGAAGTAATGGAAGATATCGCTTCGCTTGCCGTAGTCACAGGCGAGAAAAAAGAAAAATATTTGTTCTGGCAGCTGGAAATTAGCATGGCACATGCAAAACGAATAGACTTGATAGTATCTTTTTTGATGGAATCAGGTGTAAAAATGCTTCTTCCCCAATTAAAGCAGGCACAAAAAAGAGGCGTTCCAATCCGCATTCTGACAGGAAATTATCTTGGAATCACGCAGCCCTCAGCCTTATATTTGTTAAGAAGCGAGCTTGGTGATCAGATAGATCTTCGCTTTTATGCAGACAGCCATCGTTCTTTTCACCCAAAGGCATATTTCTTCCACGCAGATAAAGAAAGCCGCGTGTTTATTGGTTCATCAAATATTTCAAGAAGTGCGTTAACGAGCGGCATAGAGTGGAACTATTGTCTTAGCAGCGTAGTTGATAAACAGGCATTTGATCAGTTTTATGCAAGCTTCGAGGATCTGTTTTATAATAAATCTGTTGAGATTACGGACACTGTGCTAAAAAAATATGCAAAAAGCTGGGTGCGTCCTGCTGTGGCTAAAGATCTTGCCAGATATGAAAAGCAGGGTGAAGAAGAAAAACAGAGTGGATTAAAAAAAGAGTATGAGCCTAGAGGTGTGCAGATAGAAGCACTGTACGAATTAGAGAAAAGCAGAAAGGAAGGCGCTGAAAAAGGAATTGTTCATGCAGCGACAGGTATTGGAAAAACATACCTTGCCGCTTTTGATTCACTGCCATATAAGCGCGTTTTATTTGTTGCGCATCGAGAGGAAATTTTACGACAGGCAGCAGAGGTATTTCATAATGTAAGGTCAGATGATTCATATGGCTTTTTTACAGGAGATAAAAAGGATGCGGATGTTGATTTATTGTTTGCATCAGTTGCCTCACTTGGAAAAGAAGAAGTATTAAAGGGAAAATTCTCACCAGATTCATTTGAATATATCGTAATGGATGAATGTCACCACAGCACGGCAGATCAATATCAAAAGATTTTAGATTTCTTTCATCCAGCCTATCTGCTTGGATTGACAGCGACACCAGAGCGGATGGACGGCAGAAGCGTGTATGAGCTGTATGATTTTGAAGTGCCTTATGAAATAACGCTTAAAGAAGCAGTGAACAGAGGTGTGCTAGTTCCATTTCATTATTATGGAATCATGGATGACACAGTTGATTATAGTGCATTGCATTTTGTAAGAGGCCATTATGAGGAAAGTGAGCTAACAGCTGCTTATCTGGAAAATACGAAAAGAGATCAGCTGATTTTGGGGTACTTTCGTAAATATCATCCCAAACATGCATTAGGTTTTTGCTGTTCAAGACAGCATGCATCACATATGGCAAGATTTTTCTCAGAAAGTGGTGTTGCTGCGGGGGCAGTGTATAGCCGCGAAGATAATACAGAAAATGAGGGTGATGGAAAAGCATATTGGCTTGACAGAATAGAAGCCGTCAAGAAGCTGGAAAGCGGAGAGATTCAAGTATTGTTTTGCGTAGATATGTTTAACGAAGGTGTTGATATTCCGGTAGTAGATCTTGTAATGTTTTTGCGTCCTACAGAGTCACCAATCATCTTTTTGCAGCAATTAGGGCGTGGCTTAAGAAAAGCGCCGGGAAAAGAGTATCTGACTGTACTTGATTTTGCAGGAAATTACAGACAGGCAAATCTGGCACCATATTTATTAAGCGGAGAAACAGCCAATTTTCATGCGTCAACAGCTGATGTGGCATTGACACTTCCATATCCTCAGGATTGCATTGTGGATTTTGATCTGAAGCTGATTGATTTGTTTAGAAAGATGGAGGAAGGAAAGCGAAAAGGTCATGATGCAGTTGTTCACGAATATCATCGTGTGAAGGAGCTGCTGCAGCATGTGCCAACGAGAGTAGAATTATTTACATATATGGATGAAGCTGTCTATCAGTATTGTCTGAAAGAGGCAAAGGAAAATCCATTTCGCCACTATGTTATGTTTAGAAGTGCGCTAGGCGATTTGGAGAAAGAAAAGTGTGCATGGATTGGAACAGACGCTGGAGATTTTCTGGAGTTAATAGAGCAGACAAGTATGCAGAAGTCTTACAAGATGCCAGTGCTGAGTGCTTTTTGCGAAGCAGATGGTGGTAGTGTGGATAGTTTGAAAATGGCTGTGACGGAAAGTGATGTGTTACGGTCATGGAAGAAATTTTATCAGACAGGCACAAACTGGAAGGATGTAAATAAGTGTAAAACTAAGACTGATTTTGAAAATATGACGGATAAGGATCATTTACAGAATATCACCAAAAATCCGGTCAATTTCCTGAAGCAATCAGGAAAAGGCTTCTTTGTAGATAAGGAAGGTTATCTAATTGCGCTAAAGGACGAGATGCAGGCTGTGCTGCAGGAAGGCGGCATGAAGTTTGCGGATGAGGTCAAGGATATTGTGCAGTATCGCGTGTTAGAGTACTACTGGAAGCGGTATCGCGATAAGGCATGAGAAGGGAGAAAGCTGAAATTGGAAATAGAGAGCAGAGAGAAAGAGAAAAGGACACTTTCTTATTACGATGAGAATGCCGCTGCATTTTGTGAAGGAACACGAAATGCAGATATGAGTGAGACAAGGGGGCGTTTTTTACAGTATTTAAAGCCAAATGCTCTGATTTTAGATGCAGGCTGTGGCAGTGGACGCGACAGCAAATTTTTTATGGAAAGTGGATATAGAGTAGTTGCGCTGGATGGCTCCAAAGAAATGTGCAGACAGGCAAGTGCATACTTGGGTCAAGAGGTACAGTGCAGGCGCTTTGAAGAGATAGACGAAAAAGAAGTGTATGATGGGATTTGGGCATGTGCATCGCTTTTACATGTGTCGCATGAACTATTGCCGAAGGTAATTGCGAGATTGATAGCTGCGCTAGTAGATGGCGGTGTGTTGTATGCTTCTTTTAAGTATGGAGAAGAAGAGAGAGAGGAGGGAGGTCGGTACTTTACAGATCTGAGGGAAGATGGATGGAAGAAGGTACTGGAAGAGGCAGAGGAAGAGATGAAGGAAAGTAGGTTAGAGACGGTAGAGTGCTTTGTGACAGGAGATGTCAGAGAAGGAAGAGGAGGAGAGAAATGGTTGAATGTGGTGGGGAGGAAAAAAGTAATCATCAGATAATTGACTAAATATGTAAAATTCTGTATAATAGTTTCCAAGATGGATCGAAAAATAAAGTTTAAGAAATATGTGAGAGAAGAATGATGTATGAATTGAACTTTAGATTAGTATCTTAGATGGGAGGAGCTTATGATGCAAAAAATTACAGAAATAACTCGAAGAAGTATTTTTGATATTTTCCTAAATGGTATTGATCTGGATTGGGGCTTTGAAACAGAGCATATTTGTTATAAATATTATGGAAGAGTGAAAGAGATAGAGTTTTTAGGAAAATTATATAATCTCAAGCAGTTACCGAGTACAGATGAACGATTTAAGAATGCAGAAGAAGATATTCAGCAACACACAGTAAATTATAGTGATTACCAAGAAGGATGGGTATTTGAAGATAAGCGTTTTGAATTATTAAGTGGACAAGATCAGACTTTTCTTGAATTTCTCTGTATGGTATTTCAACCTACTGTACGGGATGAAAAGAAACAATGGAGAGAATTTTTGAATCGGATAAATCAGTTACTTCGAGTAGATGGTTATGAATTATATTCAACAAAAGAAATATTAGAGGTGTATGAGTGGAGAGAAAGTGGTAGTGATTTTTTTCCATTTTCTCAACTTCATGAAACTGAGATTCAAGCCAGATCACTTTCATTCGTATTAAAATATAAAGTTAGGAAACAAATTTCAGCATTGTTTAACAAATACAATACTAGTGTTAAACAAGTAGATAAAAATGGGGAAGAATACTGGATGACGTTAAGTGATTGTATTTTTTCCAAGTTATCGAAGTTTTATACACCGAAATGCTATGATGAACAAGACAATTATGTAGAAACGGATAGTATCGAAAAGTTTATATTGAAAAGTTCACCGTTTTGTGTATTTGATGCAATTGAATTATGTGAAAAATATAATATTATTTTTGCGGACATGACGGATTCCGTAGAGGAAGCCTATGCGAAAGAGCATATCGTAGCCAGTGGATTTGATAATACAACAGTTGGCTATGGGCATCTTAATGCATATGGACATGAGCTTCTGGCACAGTGTATTTATGATGCACCAAAAATATGGGGTGCCACTTTTTGAAATGGTCAATCGGGCAAGCCGGAACCCGGCCAGGGCGGTTGGTCTTTTCTTGTAGTGCTTCTTCTTTTACTTCTTGTACAGAGGGTGCTGCCTTTTGCGGAAATAAAGCGCCGCATCATATGCCAGGGAATCCTTCTGATAGCCAGTTATGTTTTTTATGGCTGGTGGAATATGCGACTTTGCCTGCTTTTAATGGGAATTACATGGATTTCCTTTTTTACCGCGGTAAAAAAAGATGAAAAGCATCTGCGGCAGAGCCGGATTTCTCTTCTGATTGGAGTAGGCACGCCTTTGGCGGTCCTTGGAATTTTTAAATATTATGATTTCTTTGTGACTTCCTTTTGTGATGTGTTTCATCTGACACCGGGAGTACTGAATCTGATTCTTCCGGTAGGAATTTCCTTTTATACCTTTCAGGCATTGAGCTATACCATTGATGTCTATACCGGGAAGATAGAAAAAGAAAAAAGCTTTTTGCAGTTTGCGTTGTACTTAAGTTTTTTTCCACAGCTTGTAGCGGGACCGATTGTAAAAGCATCGGAGTTTCTGCCACAGCTTAAGGAGAACCGGAAGGTTACACTTGCGGGACTGGAAAGTGGAATACAGATATTTGTATTTGGTATGTTTAAGAAAGTGGTACTGGCGGACAATATTTCTGTATTTGTGGATGAAGTATATCGTAGTCCTCAGATATTTGGTTCCGGAACGGTTGCACTGGCAGTAGCAGCCTATGCCATTCAGATTTATATGGATTTTTCCGGTTATTCGGATATGGCAATCGGCTGTGCAAAATGTATGGGCTATGAATTACCGGTGAACTTTAATCTTCCATATATATCCCATAATGTCAGTGAGTTCTGGAAACGGTGGCATATCAGCCTTTCAAGCTGGCTGATGCAGTATCTTTATATTCCGCTGGGTGGTAACCGCAAGGGACGTATTCGTACTTATGTAAACCTGATGATAACGATGCTTTTAGGGGGACTCTGGCACGGTGCAGAATGGAGCTTTGTATTGTGGGGTGGTCTCCATGGACTGGCTCTTTGTATCCACAAGGGCTTCCGGAAACTGGCTGGATATCAGAAAGGGCAGGAGAGAAAGAAAAATGTTCTGGTGGATACCTTATCCATCCTCGGAACGGACATTTTTGTCTGCATCTGCTGGATATTCTTCCGGGCAGAAAATGTGCCGAAGGCATGGCTGGTATTAAAACAGTTATTTGGCTTCCGGGCGGGCATTACACATCCGTACAGCTTTGCCATTGCAGCAATTATTATTCTTTGTATTGCAACAGTGGCTGCATATCTCAGGGCAGCAAAGAAAAAAGAAAAGACCGTCAATGGTTTTTATCCGATTATGGATTTAAATCATTTCTGGTCTCTTGTGATTTTCTTTGTTGAGATAGGCCTTATCCTTGGTCTGGCTTATGTGAAGGGCAGTCCGTTTATTTATTTTCAGTTTTAGGTAAGGCAGTTTGTGTGTCTGCCATGGAGGTCTTTGGTGTCATCGGTTCATCAATAATGAATGGTGGACGGTTTCTGGTGGCATCATAAATACGCCAGATGTAGGAACCAATAATACCGATGGAAAGCATAATAATTCCCATACCCATTAAAAGTACGATTAATAATGAGGTATAGCCTTCTGCAGTTATAATTCCGGTCATTTTCCGGTAAATTGTAATAAAGAACAGAATGAGTGCAAAGAGAAATACTCCGGCACCGGCTGCAGTGACCATGGTAATCGGAAAGCTGGAGAATCCTATCAGGGAATCCGTGGCAAGTTTTATTTTTTTGTGAAGAGTCCATCGGGAATGTCCGATGGTTCTTTTTTTCCGGATATAAGGAACAGTTGCAGTCTGAAAGCCACTCCACAGGACCTGTCCCATAAGAGAGGTATTTTTTTCCTTCATTGCGACCAGCAGGTCAATAATTTGGCGGTCAATCAGAAAACTGTCAAATCCACCTTTGGGCATGGTGGGAAGTGCAACCTCCTTCATAATATAGGCATAAAGGGAAGAAACAGCTTTCTGTGTAAGAGGTTCCTCACGGTCAGCACGGGTAGCAAGTACTACCTTATTACCAGCCCTGTATTTTTCTAACATACTTAAGATTAATTCGGACGGTTCCTGTAAGTCTGCAGCTTTGCGGACAGCACAATCGCCACTGCAGCGGGAGAGTCCTGCAAGAATGGCAGCATGTTCACCAAAATTACGGGACAATTTTAATGGGATAATATGTGTATCCAGGCGGGCAAGCTCGCAGATGACATCATAGGATTTATCTTTGGAACCATCATCAACCATGAGAATTTCATAGTCACAATCTAGTTTACATAAAACCTTTTCCCGCAGATCATTGTAAAGTGGAAGAAGGTTATCATGGTTAAAATACACTGGTATTACAATGGATAGTTTCATAACATTGGCTCCTTTCATATAACTATTACTTCTTGATTCTTTATTATGATAACGTATGTTTTTGTAAAATCAATAGGGTAAAGAAAGTCTTAAGAAAATAGTAAGAGAACTCTTAGTTGTCTGGATAAGTTTTCAGGAGTATAATACCAACGATTCATCATGAAGAAGAAATTAATAATGAAAAGGAAATGAGAATGGAAAAGACAAATCAGACTCTGAAAAGAGGGTATTTAATATGTTTATTTCTGGCATTGACAATTTGGAGTATGGCAACTACTTCCGGAAGCGGGCCGGATGAAGCAATGAAATATGATATCTGTAATTATATAGCGTCCCATGGAAAGCTTCCTGATGGAACGGACCCGGCGCTAAGAAATCCAATCTGGGGAATATCATATGGATTTACTCCGATTCTGTCATATATGATAAGCGGAGTTTTTTTGAAAATAGCTTTTTTATTTACCACAAATGTGTATTGGCTGTATGTGGCAGTCAGATTCACCAGTGTACTTTCCATAACCGGAATGGCATATTTGATGTTTCAGATAGGAGAGTACTTATTTCAAACCAATAGAAGCAGATTTTTGTTCGTAATGTCTGGAACCCTGCTGCCCCAGGTAATGTATCTTGGAAGTTATCTGAATAATGATTCCTTTGCATTATTTACAATTGCATGGATTATTTATGCCTGGCTTAGGGGCAGGGACAGACACTGGGACTGGAAAAGCTGTATCCTATTAGGAACTGGAATAGGGTTATGTGCATTATCTTATTATAATGCCTACGGTTATCTTTTGATGAGTATACCGTTTTTCTTTATTTCCTACTGGAAGGAAAGGCAAATAGAAGGTGAAGGAAAAAGAACT
>OGRO01002726.1_pt1 | contig 13428 bp, 9 predicted proteins | sample 1553451 | NCBI WGS metagenome assembly OGRO01 (sample SAMEA2580021, study PRJEB22360) | human gut metagenome
CAACAAGATTGAAAATATGCAGATTTTTATTACCTGTACAGACAAGGAAAGATTTAAAAACCTTGAAAAAGGAAAATTTATAGAAATTGAGAGGGGAAGGGTAAAGAATTGTACCTTCATTTAGGCTGTGACACAGTGGTAAACACAAATAACATAATATCCATTCTTGATTTGGAAAGCACCTCAAAATCAAAGTATTCAAAGGAATTTCTTAAAATTGTGGAGGAGGAAGGCTTTGTGAGGAATGTTTCCGAGGAAATACCGAAATCCTTTATAATATGCGAAGAAAGAGGTCAGTCGGTTATATATATAACCAATATTTCAACAAAGACGCTTGCAGGAAGAATAAGAAAAAACTCTTAATAATCATCCTTTTTATTTGATTTTTAAATAAATAAGGTTTATATAGAGAAATTCATAAAAAGTACGGAAGAAAGGTAAAAAAAGGTAAAATTATGTCAGATAACATTACAAACGTACCGGTTGAAAATAATTATGATGAAAGCCAAATACAGGTTCTTGAGGGTCTTGAAGCGGTAAGAAAAAGACCGGGAATGTATATAGGGTCCACAACGTCAAGAGGACTTCACCATCTTGTCTATGAGATTGTTGATAACTCTATTGACGAGGCTTTGGCGGGATATTGCAAGGAAATAAGAGTTACCATAAACGAGGATAACTCTATAACCGTAAAGGATGACGGAAGAGGTATTCCTACGGGCATTCAGGCTCAGACCGGACTCCCGGCGGTTGAGGTTGTATTTACCGTTCTTCACGCGGGAGGTAAATTCGGCGGCGGCGGATACAAGGTTTCCGGCGGTCTGCACGGCGTGGGTGCGTCTGTTGTAAACGCGCTTTCGGAATATCTTGAAGTAAAAATATATGACGGAGAAAATATCTATTATCAGAAGTACGAAAGAGGAGATAAGCTTGAGGATCTTAAAATCATAGGAAAAACCGATAAGACAGGAACAACTGTTCACTTCAAGCCGGACTATGAGATATTTGAGGATCTTGTGTATGATTATGAAACACTTCTTACAAGGCTCAGAGAGCAGGCATTTTTGAATGCGGGTGTAAGGATTATTTTAAAGGACGAGCGCCCTGATGAAAACGGTAAATTCAGAGAGGACATACTTCACTATGAGGGCGGTATAAAGGAATTTGTGCGCTATCTTAACAGAAATAAGGAGCCTATTCACCAGGACGTTATATATGTGAGCGCGGTAAGGGAAAACTCCGAAGCGGAAATAGCAATGCAGTATAACGACGGCTATACCGAAAATATAGAGAGTTTTGCGAACAATATAAACACAACCGAGGGCGGAACTCACGAAACAGGCTTTAAATCGGCTCTTACAAAGGTTTTGAACGATTATGCGAGAAAGTATAAAATGCTCAAGGAAAACGACAAAAATCTGAGCGGCGAAGACACAAGAGAGGGTCTTGCGTGCGTAATAAGCGTTAAGGTTACGGAGGCTCAGTTCGAGGGTCAGACAAAAACGAAGCTCGGAAACAGCGAAATGAGAACTATTGTTGAGAAAATGGTAAACGAAAAGCTGACCGAGTTTATGGAGGAAAACCCCGCTGTTGCTAAAATAATAATAGATAAGGCAATGACCGCGTCACGCGCGAGAGAGGCGGCAAAGAGGGCGAGAGAAAATACAAGAAGAAAATCTGCTCTTGAAAGCAGCACCCTTCCGGGAAAGCTTGCCGACTGTTCGTCAAGGGATACGGAATATACCGAGATATATATTGTCGAGGGAGATTCCGCGGGCGGCAGCGCAAAGCAGGGACGTGACAGACGTTTTCAGGCAATTCTCCCGCTTTGGGGAAAAATGTTGAACGTTGAAAAATCGCGTATAGATAAGGTTTTCGGCAACGAAAAGCTGCTCCCGGTTATAACCGCGATAGGTGCGGGTATAGGAAACGATTTTGACGTTACAAAAATAAGATACGGAAAAGTGGTTATAATGGCGGATGCCGATGTTGACGGACAGCATATAAGAACACTTCTTCTGACATTCTTCTTCCGTTATATGAGACCCCTTATAGAGGAAGGTCACGTATATATTGCCCAACCGCCGCTGTTTAAGCTGTATAAAGGCAAAAAGATAAAGTATGTATATGTTGAGGAAGAACTGAAAGCGGCTCTTGCGGAATTTCCGGAGGCGTCCGTTCAGAGATATAAAGGTCTTGGTGAGATGAATCCCGAGCAGCTTTGGGAAACAACAATGGATCCCGAAAACAGAATAATGCTGAGGGTTGACCTTGAGGACGCAAAGCACGCAGACGAGATTTTCACCATTCTTATGGGTGATAAGGTTGAGCCGAGACGTGAATTTATAGAGGTACACTCGACTACGGTTGAAAACCTAGATATTTAAAATTTTTGGAGGCTTTTATGAGTAAGGCAGACAAGATATTTGTAAATATGTGCAATGACATAATAGAAAACGGTTTTTCCGATGAGGGGCAGGAGGTGCGCCCAAAATGGGAGGACGGCACTCCGGCTCATACAATAAAAAAATTCTGTGTGGTAAACAGATACGATTTATCAGAGGAATTTCCGATATTGACTCTAAGACCGACATATCTGAAAAGTGCGATTGATGAAATACTTTGGATATGGCAGAAAAAATCAAATAATATAAAGGATTTAAAAAGCCATATCTGGGACAGTTGGGCGGACAGCGACGGCTCGATAGGAAAAGCCTACGGCTATCAGATGCGCGTTAAGCATAAATATAAAGAGGGCGAATTTGACCAGGTTGACAGAGTTTTGTACGATTTAAAGAATAATCCGTACAGCAGACGAATTATGACAAATATTTATGTTCACAGTGATTTAAGTGAAATGAATCTGTACCCCTGCGCATACAGTATGACCTTTAATGTAAGCGGCAACCGCCTTAACGCGATACTTAATCAGCGTTCACAGGACGTTCTTACCGCAAATAACTGGAATGTGGTGCAGTATGCCGCGCTTGTACATATGTTCGCACAGGTTAGCGGACTGGAGGCGGGAGAGTTTGTCCATGTGATAGCGGATGCGCATATCTATGACAGACACATTCCGCTTGTAAAGGATCTTATATCAAGAAAGCAGTTTGACGCGCCAAAGCTGATTATAAATAAGGATATAAAGAATTTTTATGACTTCACCCCGGATGATTTTGTTCTTGAAAATTATCAAAAGGGCGAGCAGATAAAGAATATACCTGTTGCGATATAGTGAAAAAGGAGAATGACCATGAATATTATAGCAGCAGCTGATATGAATTGGGGAATAGGCAAGGACGGTGACCTTCTTGATAATATTCCCGAGGATATGAAGTTTTTCCGCGAAACTACAACCGGGAAAGCGGTTATTATGGGAAAAAATACTTTTTTATCATTTCCTAACAAAAAGCCTTTGCCGAAAAGACTTAATATTATTCTGACTCATGACGCGGGCTTTAAGGTTGAAGGAGCCGTTATATGCAAAAACATTGAAGATGCGGTCGCGGCGGCGAAAGAAAAATATAAGGATGAGGATATATTCTTTATAGGCGGTGAGTCTGTATACAGAGAAGCCGTGAATTATTGCGATACCGCATATATAACAAGAATCGAAAAAAGCTATATGGCGGACAGATTTATTCCTGATTTTGAAAATCTTGACGGCTGGCATAAGAAAAGCGAAAACAGAATAAAAATCGAAAAGGGTATATATATTAACTTTACGGAATATAAGAAAAATAATGAATAATAGAATTAGGGCGGTTTTGGCTGTCCTAATTTTGGTATTTTAAAAGAAAAAAAGAGGTGTTTTGGATTGAATAAAGCAGTTTCGGTAAAAAATCTTTCAAAGATATATAAGCTCTATAATAAGCCTTCCGACAGAATAAAGGAATCACTTTTTCCAAAGCACTACAAGGATAAAATAAAAAATTTTTATGCCCTTAAAAATGTGAGTTTTGAAATAGATAAAGGTGAAACTGTCGGAATAATAGGAAAAAACGGATCGGGAAAATCGACTCTTCTTAAAATTCTGACAGGAGTTATAAATCAGTCGGAGGGTGAGAAAAAAACGGACGGTAAGATTTCCGCACTTTTGGAGCTTGGAGCGGGTTTTAACCCGGAATATACCGGAATAGAAAATATTTATCTTAACGGTACAATTATGGGATTCACCCGTGAACAGATGAAAGATAGGGTTGAAAAAATATGCGACTTTGCCGAAATAGGCGATTTTGTAGAAAGACCGGTAAAAAGCTATTCAAGCGGTATGTTTGTAAGGCTTGCTTTTGCCGTTGCAATAAATGTTGAGCCTGAAATTCTTATAGTTGACGAGGCTCTTGCGGTAGGTGACTACCGTTTTCAGGCGAAGTGCTATAACAAATTTGAGGAGCTTAAAAATGCGGGAAAAACCATACTTTTTGTAACTCACGATGTGGACGCGGTAAGGCGTTTTTGCACGCGCTGTCTTTGGATAGACTGCGGAAGTCTGATTATGGACGGAGATGTAAACGAGGTTACATCAAAATATATGGAGTTCATAACCGGCGACAGCAAAAATGCGGCGGACTGCGTGAACGGAAAAGAGGCGGACGATAATCTGAAAACAGATACGGAGCAGAAATTTAATGAGATAAACAGATTCGGCTCAAATGTCGGCAGTATAAAAAAGGTTGAGCTTTTTTCGGGTGAAAAAAGAAAGGACGTTTTTGAAAACGGAGAAAAAATAACCGTAAAAATGTCGGTTGATATTCCGTATAACGCGGATTTGAAAAACGTGGGCGCGGCGATTTCCGTAAAGAATAAAAACGGACTTGACCTTTTTGTAAGTGCGCTTTCGGATAAGGGAATAAACTTTGAACACAGCGGAATGAACACCGTTGAATTTTCGTTTGACAATTATTTTAATGTTGGAGAATACACGCTTATTGCGGCGCTGGAGGACAGGAGCAGCGTTCCTATAAAATACTATGATTATATAGAGGGCGCGTCTTATATAAAAAGTATATGTGACAAGGAATATTTCGGATTGGTAAGATTTCCGTCGGAAATAAGGCTGGGAGAGTAATTGATGAACAATAATACTTTTAATAACATAAATTCCGAGGAATACTGGGAAAACAGGTTTGCAACAGGTGACTGGGAAGAAAAACAGGGAAGAGAGCAAAGTCTTTTTTTCTACCGCGTTGCGATTTCTCATTTTCCCGAATGGTTTAAAGAAGATATAAAAGAAAACAGACTTTCGGTATGCGACCTCGGCTGTGCGGAGGGCGAGGGCGCTCATCTGTTAGGCGAGAGTTTTCCCGAAAGTCAAGTCACCGGCGCTGATATATCCGAAGCGGCGTTAGAGAGGGCAAGACTTGCATATCCAAAACAGAATTTTGTAAAAGAGGATATAAATAATTTCAAAAATAACTTTGACGTTATTTTTTCTTCAAATACTCTTGAACACTTTAAAAATGCGGATTCTATTATGAAAAAGCTGTTTAAAAGCTGCAACAAATATTTTTCGCTTTTGCTGCCGTTCAAGGAGTATGACAGAATTGACGAGCACTTTTTCACATTTGATTACAATGTCTTTTCTATGCACGAGGAAGGCTTTAATTTGGTGTTTTTCAGGGAAATTGACTGTACATATATGGAAAATACCCAATGGCCGGGCAAGGAATTTCTTGTAATATATCAGAGATGCGGAACAGCGGGAATAGACGAAAGACGGCTGACGGAGATAGGAAACGCAATAAGTGAAAACGAGGCAAATCTTGTTAAAGAATTAAATAAAAAAACTCATTTTCTTGAAAAAGACGAGAATGAAATAAAAGAGAACAAAGTAAAAATCGAAAACCTTAACGAAAGAGTTGAGGAGGACAGAAACGCAATTATGCAGATTCAGTTTGAAGCGGCTCAGCATAAGCAAGCGGCTCTTGACCTTCGTGAAACATATGTGTGGAAAATGGGTCTAAAAACCGAAAAGCTGCTTCAAAAAACGGGAATTGCATTTATACGCTCCCTGCTTGATATTTCCGATTACAAAAATATAGGACTTATTCTTACTTTAAGGAAGGGTCTTAACGAGGCTCTGCACCGCGTTGACACAAAGCATAACAGACGCTTCAGGAATATGCTTTGCGAAAAAAAATTTTTAAATTACAAAAAAATACATGAAAAAACCTTTGAAACGGACATGACCGACTTTGATGTTCCGTGCGTTAAGGGTCTTATTTCGGTTGTGCTGCCGGTGTTTAACGGAGAAAAGGTTATAGAGGAGTCGATAGAAAGCGTTCTTAATCAGAGCTTTAAAAATCTTGAACTTATTATAGTAAACGACGGCTCAACCGATAAAACAGCGGATATAATAGAAAAATACAGAAAATCCGACAGCCGTATAAGAGTCATAGCTCAGGAAAATAAAAAGCTTCCGACCGCACTTTCCGAAGGCTTTAAGGAGTCAAAGGGCGAATTTTTGACATGGACAAGCGCGGATAATATAATGCTGCCCGATTGCCTTAAAACGCTTGCTGAAAACCTTGAAAGAAAACCCGATGCGGCAATGGTTTACGGAAATATGCGTCTTATAAACAAAAACGGCAGAATAAAAAGGGGTCATTTTTGGTTTGAAAAGCCGATTTTCAGCGGAAATGTGTGCCTGCCGCGCTCAATTTCCAAATTGAATACCTATGCTAACAATACGATAGGTGCAGCGTTTATGTACCGCCGAAAGGCACTTTATATTTTGGAGGACTATTCAAGGTATAAGACAACATTGGAGGACTATGACTACTGGATGAGGATGAACTCGCTCCTTAAAATTTCCCATATTGACGAGGATAAGCCGCTGTATCTGTACAGAAGGCACAGCGAATCGCTGACAGCGCATGACAAGGAGCTTGGGATAACAAAAAACCGCTATAAGCTGATGGTGCTTGACGATTTCAGACGTGATTTTTATATGTCATCTCTTATATGGATAGCTGAAACGGATGATGAAAATAACCGGTTTTATAAGGACTTTAAGGCGGCCGCCGAAAATGCGGGTCAGCTTATTATGACGTATGATGAAATAAAGCAGTGCGAAACAGCGGAGGTTTTTTCCTGTGTTTGCTATGCTTATTTCGGAAAAAGTTTCCCCGAAGAAAGAAAACAGGATAAGACTATTACAAGAAGAGTATTTGTATCCGGCAGTGTTGATAACCTTGATTCGGATTGTTTTGATTTGTGTATAACTACAGATTCAAATGATACTCTTGCTGAAAAGAACGGTTTTGAGGGTGTATTTTATGCAAAGGACGGAAAAACCGTTTTTTCGATTGCCGATGCAAAAATAAAGAACAGAATTTTATACGGACTGGAAAAAATGATTGATGACCCGGAGGTAAACGAAAAGAAAATCTCAATCATAATCTGTACATATATGCGCGGCAAAAAACTGATTGACGCGATATGGTCGGTAATACGCCAGTCGCTGAGCAAAAAGGAATATGAAATAATAATTGTGGATAATGCTCCGCTGAAATCGGGGATAAGGGAAGAAATAGAGTATTTCCAAAATAAATATAAGGAATATGACGGTTTTATCAGATATATCGGAGTCCCGCAAAAGGGACTTTCCTACGCGCGCAATGTGGGAATGTGGAACGCAAAGGGCGAGTATCTTACATTTCTTGACGATGATATTCTGGCGGATTATTATTTGCTTGAAGAAATATACGCCGCATTCAAATATCATCCGAACGTAGGAGTGGTAGGAGGACAGGTAATACTTGACGTGCCGTTCCCAAAACCCGCCGTACTTAAAAAGGGTATGGAGAGCCTTTGGAGCCAGTTTAAGATTACCGAAAATACCTTCCGCGAGGTAAGCCAGCAGTTTGAATTTCCGTACGGAGCTAATTTCTCCGTCAAGCGCGAGGCAATACGTCTTGCCGGCGGATTCAGAATGTGCTACGGCAGGGTCGGAAACGATTTTGCCGGCGGAGAGGAAACCGCACTTTCTTTTAAGATGCTCCAAATAGGCTACGGCATAGGACTTCAGCCGAATGCAAAGGTACTACACAGAGTCGATAAGGACAGATTCAATACGGAGCACGTTAAAAAGACTATACTTGCGAGCGCGGTCACAAGCTACAGATTTTTCTGTGACCTTCATACACCGATAGGCTGGACTGAAAGATATGTAAAAAATCAGATAAAGATTACCGAAAAGGAAATAAAAATTCTGAAACAGAAAAATGTGGACGGACTTGATATTTTCTATAAAAATTGTTGGCTTGACGCATGGAAAAAACTTCTTGAATACATGAAAGAAGACTGAAAAAGGAGTAAGCCGTTACCGTAAATACGAAAGGTTGGAGTGGAAAGTGTTTGACAGACTTAAAAAAATGATTTTGGGTACAAAGGCGGGCGGAGAAAAACCGCTTAATATGTACCAGTATAAGTTTTTGAGATATAAAGAGGAAAGAGAAAAAAGAATACCCCTTGATTTATCAAAGATTCATGTTCCGCAGATTGACGGACTTGTGTCGGTCATTCTTCCCGTGTACAACGGTGCGGATATTCTTGCGGAGTCTATCGAATCAGTGCTTGCGCAGACCTATACAAATTTTGAATTTATTATAATAAACGACGGTTCAAAGGATAATTCGCTTGAAATTGCAAGGAGCTATGCGGCAAAGGATAAAAGAATAAGGGTTTTGACCCAGGAAAACAAAAAGATACCCAGAACTCTTTCCAGAGGTTTCAGAGAGTCAAAGGGCGAATTTCTTACATGGACAAGCGCCGATAACGTAATGGACAAAGATTTTCTTGAAAAAATGGTCGGGGATTTAAAATCTACTCCCGAAACCGGAATGATATACGCCAATATGCGGCTGATTGACGCAAAGGGAAAAAAGCTGCGCAATCACGGATGGTTTGAATATCCTATAGGAAGCTCCAATGTAATTTTCCCCGACAACGCGTATGAGCTTAATATATATGCAAATAATACGATAGGCGCGGCGTTTATGTACCGCGCCGCGGCAAAAGAGATACTCGGCTGCTATTCAAGCTATAAGCATACCCTTGAGGATTATGATTATTGGATGAGAATGAATAATCTTTTAAAGCTCCGTCATACGTTTTTCAAAGAGCCGGTGTATTCCTACAGATGGCATGACAATTCGCTGACGGCAAAAGACGCGGAGCTTGGAATAACAAAAAACCGCTACAAGCTGATGGTGCTTGACGATTTTCGCCGCGATTTCTGCCTTTCGCCGCTGCTTTGGTACATTGAAGGTGTGGCCGAAAAAGCGGACGCTTTAAAGGAAGTAATACGCAAAAGCGGTCAGACCGTGATTGAGAAAAAGGACTTTTCAAAGCTGTTTTTCGGAAAATCGATACCGAATCTTTGTTATGTCAGCTTTGGCGGAGGTGTGCCGCAGGTAAGCCTTCCGCATGATACGGTTAGAATATGCGTTGATAAAAGTACGGACGCGGATACCGAATTTGATATTTATGCGTCGCTCAAAAAGGGCAGAGCGGATTTTTCGGGTGACGGTATAAAAGAGTACGTTTTTGACGATACGGAAAATATGTTTTACTTTATCGAAGCAAAGGCGAAAAACGATATTCTTTACAAGCTGGAGGAAAGAATAGAGAGTGAAAAGAATTATTCTAAAAAGCTATCCGCTGTGGTTTGCACCTACAAAGCTTCGGAAACCTTGAAAAAATGCGTTGAGGCTTTGTGTAATCAGACTGCGGACAAAAACGATTACGAAATAGTTTTTGTTAACAATGATTTTGAAAATTGTGAGCTTAAAGAGCTTGTACAGAATATTTCCGCCCGGTATCCGGAAACTGACATAAGCTATGTAACAGCGCCGATAAAGGGACTTTCGTATGCAAGAAACTGCGGTTTGTGGACATCGGAGGGAGAGATTGTTTTATATATTGATGACGATGCGATTGCGGACAAAAACCTTATTGCCGAAACTCTGAAGGGTTTTGAAAAATATGAGGATATGGGAGTAATCGGCGGACAGGTAATCGTTGATGTTCCCGTGGATAAAAAAGATATAGTAAACGAAAACACAATATCCATGTGGAGTAACCTAAAAATTGACGGCGACTGCGTAAGGTATTCAAAGGACTACGGCGAATTTCCGTACGGCGCAAACTTCGCCGTAAGAAGTGCTGACTTGATGCAGATAGGCGGATTCCGCTGCAATTACGGCAGGGTAGGCGAAAACTTCGGCGGAGGTGAGGAAACGCTTGTGTGCTTTATGATGGAGCAGATAAATAAAAAAGTCGGACTCAATCCGAAATCTGTGGTAAGTCATGAGGTAAGCGGCGACCGTTTTACGCTTGAGCATATAGAAAAAACCGCGTATGCGGGGATTCTGACCCAGTATAATCTCAGAAGGGATTTATACGCGCCGCTTGACTGGAACGATATAAACGTAAGGGAAAGAGCGGCAAAGGCGGAGAAAAACGCGGAAAAATGCAAGGAAGGCTCCGCGGACTACGTTCTTTACAAGGCAACGGCAAGAGCGTTCAGAGATGTGTTTATACAAAGACAAAAGGATTATGAATTTTTGAACAAAAACAAAGGATAGCCGAACAATCCGATTCGGTTATATAAAGATAAAGTCATAACGGAGAAATGCTTTATGTTTAAAAGGATGCAATGGAAGATAGTTCTTATTTTTGTGGCGCTTGTGCTCGCAATAATGTTTACTGTCGGTATTTATATGATTCAGAGCATAGTAAGGCTTACAAATACAAACTTTGTAAATCAGCTTGACAAGGTTATGTCGGGAGAGTTTACGCGTGCAGTAAAAGAGGCTTTACGTGACGATTCCTCAGTAGAGGAGCAGACGCTCAGGGTGAATAACGTAATTTCCGCGTATTCCGGTCAGCTCAGCCTGTCTGATCAGCGGCAGTGCGCTATTCTGAATGCAGCTGACGGCTCAAAGATAGCTGCAAGCGGGGTGTTTAAGAATAGTATAGAAAAAACTCCGAATATAATAAAGGCAATGTCGGGGCAGACGGGAAAACAGACTCAGTTTATGTCACCGTACATGGATTACGCATATTATATAAACATGGGCGAAGGCTCCGGAGCGTATATAATTTATGTAAAGGATAACAAGCAGAGTATGAACGCCATGCTTCACAACCTTGTTTATATAATTATACAGGCGCTTTTGTTCGGCGTTCTGGCGTCAATATTTCTCGGATATTTTCTGTCAAAGACGATAACAAATCCGATTTCCGTACTGACTGAAAAGGCAGAGGATTTTGCGGAGGGAAACTTTGACTCCAATCTGGAGGCGTCCTCTGAGGACGAAATAGGAACACTGGTTGAAACCTTTAACTATATGGGCGGAGTAATGAAAAGAGCAATCAGCGAAACCGCCGCCGAAAAGCATAAGCTGGAGGTCATAATCGAGCAGGTCAACAGCGGAATTATAGCGTTTAATACCAACCAGCAGATAATTTCGATAAATTCTGCCGCAAAGGCGATGCTTGGTATAGACGAAAATAAAATAGATGAAATAAGATTTGATAAGATTTTCAGTGAGCTTAATCTTAATGTATGTATGGCGGAGTTTATGTATCTTGAGAAGTCAAGGGCAAAAATGCTCGAAATAGAGGCGGGCGGAAAGCACCTCAAAGCATATTTTGTTCCGTTTAAAATAGAAAACGATAAAACAGCGGGTGTAGTGTGCGCGTTTGAGGATGTAACAGAGCAGTTCAATCTTGAGGAATCAAGACGGAAATTTGTTGCGGAGGTTTCTCATGAGCTTAAAACTCCGCTCACAACAATAGGCGCATATACCGAAACGCTGATTGACAATCACCCGGTTGACAGTGATACGACCCTTTCGTTCCTTAAAACAATACAAAACGAAACGGTAAAGATGACAACTCTGGTAAAAAATCTCCTTACCCTTTCAAAATTTGACGCACGGAGTATTGAGATGAAAAGGAAATATTTTTCTCTTGACACGCTTGTGCGCGACATTGTTTCCACCTTCGGAGTTGAGGCGAAAAACAAAGATTTAAAGATGAAATACAATACTGTGAACGAAATTCCGCTGATTTATGCCGATAAATTTCAGATAGAAAGGGCAATAAAGAACATAATTTCAAACTCGATAAAGTACACGCCCGAAAACGGCGAAATAAAGGTGTTTGTCGGATGTATGAACAGTGAGGCATATATAAAAATAGAGGATAACGGGATAGGGATTCCGGAATCCGACCTTGCACATATATTTGAAAGATTTTACCGTGTTGACAAGGCGCGTTCACGCGATCAGGGTGGAACGGGACTTGGACTTTCCATTGCAAAGGAGATAATACAGCAGCACAAGGGCACGATCAGCATGGAAAGTAAAGTCGGCGAGTATACAAAGGTAACCATAAAGCTGCCGATAGCTAAGTCCGGCGTTACAATCGGTTAGAATTTGTGTAGGCACAAAGGAAATTCGGTCAAAAAATTTTAATGAGGTTTGAACGGTTAAATTATTGACTAAAATATAATAGTGTGGTATACTGAATAGGCATCGGGAGGTGAATTGTATTTCCATGGCTAAGAATAAAGAATCAAATCCGACAATAGCTCAGAATAAAAAAGCTTACCATGATTATTTTGTGGAGGAAACCTTTGAGGCGGGTATATCGCTGTTCGGGACAGAGGTAAAATCTGTCCGTGCGGGCAAGGTTAACATGAAGGACAGCTATGTTTCCGTAAAAAGCGGAGAGGCTATTCTTATGGGAATGCACATTTCACCGTACGAAAAGGGAAATATATTTAACAAGGACCCGCTCAGGGAAAGAAAGCTGCTGCTTCATAAAAAGGAGATAGCAAAGCTCATAGGTATGTCGCAGCAAAACGGATATACTATTATACCGCTGAAGGCATACTTTAAAGGGTCATATGTAAAAATTCTTATCGGCGTCTGCCGCGGAAAGAAAAATTACGATAAGCGAGACGCCATAGCCGAAAAGGAGGCAAAAAGAAAGATAGAACGTGCCATGAAGGAGCAAATGCGTTAAAAATATTATTATATTTGGGGGCGTAATGGTTTCGACGGGGATTTTGAAGCATAGAGAGCGAGCCGCAGCGGGTACTGCGTAAAAAACCCAAACTTTAAAATTAAACGCTAACAATAATTTAGCTTACGCTGCCTAATTAACGGCAGCTGTCCTAACCCGACTACCGCAATCGGATAAAGGGCATCATCATTCGCGGTGAACGTGAATCCAAAAAGCTTTGATTGGGTCATGAATTTATGAAGCTACTTGCACTCAGAGTTTGTCTGAGGACTTTGAGTGCGGGGAATGTCAACCACAGACTACGCTCGTAGCGCTCGGTGTGAATAGGTTTTCGGACGCGGGTTCAACTCCCGCCGCATCCACCACCACGTCGCGGCGAACCAAAAGGCT
>OGRO01002734.1_pt1 | contig 13402 bp, 10 predicted proteins | sample 1553451 | NCBI WGS metagenome assembly OGRO01 (sample SAMEA2580021, study PRJEB22360) | human gut metagenome
TGCATCTCGCCCCATCGCCAAAGGCGATTTAAAATGGCGAGATGCGTTGCTGGTCACACATCGTGTGAACAGTAACGGTTGACATGCGTTTCCAGGGAGATTATAATGTAGTGCATAGCAGAAAAGAGGAATGACATGATAAAAGGTGTAATATTTGACGTAGATGGTGTCCTTCTCAATTCCATGCCTGTCTGGGAGAATCTTGGAGAATTGTATCTGGATCATTTGGGAATTGAGGCCGAGAAGAACCTGGGGGAGACATTATTTGAGATGAGCCTGGAGGAGGCGGCAGATTATCTGATCTCACATTATAACCTGGAGAAGACAGTGGAAGAGGTTGTACAGGGACTGAATAAAGAAGTGGAAGACTATTATGCAAAACGAGTTCCATTGAAAGAAGGGGTTCGTCAGTATCTGGAGGAATTCAGAGAGCGGAAGATTCCTATGGTGATCGCAACAACCGGTGACCGGAAGAATGCAGAAGCAGCTCTGAGCAGATTGAAGGTATTACCTTATTTTCAAGGAGTTTTTACAGCATCTGAGATCGGAAGCGGTAAGGATCAGCCGGATATTTATTTTGCAGCACTTTTGCAGCTGGATACGGAGCCGGAACAGACCTGGGTGTTTGAAGATACTTACCAGGCTTTGAGAACGGCAAAGCATGCGGGATTTAAGACAGTAGCAGTTTATGATAAGGCAAATGACAAGAATCTGGCGCAGATCTGGAATACGGCAGATATCTATTTGCCGGAATTTGATGATTTTAATGTTTTTTGGAACAGGGTGTCTGAGGAAGAGAAAGAACAGTTGCTGATTGTAGAATAAGCGGAGAATGAAAAAAGCAGATTCGAATTCAAAGGAGAGATGCTCCGGTAGAATTCGAATCTGCTTTTTGTCATATAATTGACTGGTCTGTCTTGTGTTTAGAGAAGGTGAATGCCGGCATCAGCAGCAGCTTCAACTACATTTTCAGGCCAGAGGGAAGACTGTACTTCACCGATATGAGCCTTTCTTAAGTAATACATACAGATACGGGACTGTCCAATACCGCCGCCGACTGTATATGGAAGCTCGCCGTTCAGCAGTGCCTTCTGGAATGGAAGTTCTGCACGATCTTCACATCCGGCTTCTTTTAGCTGTGCCTTTAATGAGTCTTCGTCAACACGGATTCCCATAGAAGAGAGTTCAAGACCGATGTCAAGAACCGGATAGTAAACGATAATGTCACCGTTCAGCTCCCAATCATCATAGTCCGGAGCACGACCGTCATGTCTTTCGCCGGAAGCAAGTACTCCACCAATCTTGGAGATAAACACTGCGCCTTTTTCCTTCGCAATCGCTTTTTCACGTTCTTTGGTAGTAAGATCCGGATAAAGGTCTTCCAGCTCCTGTGTAGTGATGAAAAAGATATCATCAGGAAGAAGAGGATCAATATAGTTGTAACGTCTGGAAATGTATTCTTCTGTATCTTTCAGAGCCCGGTAGACTTTGCGGACAGTGTACTGAAGTGTCTCTGTGTTACGTTCTTCCTTAGAAATTACTTTTTCCCAGTCCCACTGGTCAACATACAGAGAATGGATGTTGTCTGTATCTTCATCACGACGTATCGCACTCATATCTGTGTAAAGCCCTTCGCCGGAATGGAAATTGTAATTCTTCAATGCATATCTCTTCCATTTTGCAAGAGAATGAACGATCTCTGCAACAGAACCATCCTGTTCTTTGATGTCAAAGGAAACCGGACGTTCCACACCGTTTAAGTTATCATTCAGACCGGATTCCGGACGGACAAACAGTGGTGCTGACACTCGTGTCAGGTGGAGATTCTTTGCAAGAGCACGCTCGAAGTGGTCTTTCACTTCTTTGATGGCTACTTCTGTCTCACGAATTGTAAGAGGGGAATGATAGCCAGCAGGTATTCTTAACTGTTCCATAATAAACTCCTTTATGTTAGCATTTTATTGCTGTTCACAGTATTATGCGGTCAGCAATAGCATTTCTCTTCTATTTTAAGTGGAGAAGAATAAGAAGTCAATGGAAAGGTGAAATGAACACTTGTAATCAGTAAAAAAAATTGCTAAAATGAGCAGTAGTGAGTAATAAATAGTAAGGGACGAAGGTGTAAATAATGAATGTAAATGATATGATTGATATAATTCTGAATTTTGACCTGGATGTTGTTCTGGCTGGACTTAATGAAAGCAGTCATCATTTGAGTCAGATGGAATTTATTTCTCTGATCGTTATAACGGCCGGAGCGGTACTGTTATGTCTGACGGGGCTGAAACTGGTACGTTTCTGGTCTGTGATCGCAGGATTGTCAGCAGGATGCGCAGCTGGAATTGCGGTCGGAGCGATTGCAGGTCTGGATCAGACGATCGCATTGGCGGCAGGAGCAGGTGTGGGACTTGTATTGGCGGTGCTTGGTGCATGGAAGAAGCAGATTGGTGGATTTGTGACAGTAGCGGTACTCGTCTTTGTTGTCAGTGTACATTTGATGAAACCACAGGATTTTATTATCTATGGAATCTGTGCGGGTATTGGTCTTGTGTGTGCATTGCTTTCTATTAAGTTTCATAACTTTATGCTAATTGCTGCTTCTTCTGTGTTTGGAGCAATGGCAGCGGGCAGCAGTATCTTTTATCTGCAGCCATATAAAAACGGAATGATTCATGTGGCACTTTGTGCTGCAATTGGTGCACTTAGTATCTGGATCCAGCTTCTTTTGGAATCCGGAAAACGTAAGAAAAAGAATTTACTTAAAGCAGCAGAGATCCGTGAAGAACATTCTACAGAAAATGAAGTCGAGAAGGCAAGGGCACTGGTTGAGAATCTGGATGATTTTGATGAGCTGGATGAGATTATAGAGAGTCTTCCGGAAAATGTCCGGAAAGAAGACAAGGGCACAACAGTTGTCAGCATGGATGAATTTGATGATCTTGAAGATGATCTGGAAGAGGATGAAGTGGAGAACTTTAAAGAAGAGAAGTTTGATGTAGACGAGGAAGATTGGGAGGAAGACGTCGAAATTGAAGTAACTGCTGATGAGGCAGATGCGACAGAGGATTATGATTTTGATGAAGATCCGGATGACTTAGATGACTTGAATGATCTGGATGATTTAGATTATCTTGATGACGATGATGATATCGAGTTTCTGGATGAAGATGAGTAGATAAAAAAGCTATCGATTACAATAACTTAACACATATCTGTGTTGTTATCGTAGTCGATAGCTTTTGTATTATCTTACTGCTGTAAATACTCCGCGGAGATCATGGATTACATGTCTTGGACATTTTACAGAGCACATTCCACAGCTTAAGCAGATGTCTTCCTGGATTACTGCGCAATTATCTTCTACATGAATTGCACCTGCAGTACATGTTTTTTCACAAATACCGCATCCAATACAACTGACTTCACACTGCTTACGTGCAACAGCTCCTTTTTCTTTGTTAGAGCATTTTACTACAATGTAGTTTGCACAGTCGTGGATTTTGATCAGGTTCTGCGGACAGACTTTTGCACACTGTCCACAGGCAATACATTTTTCTTCGTCTACTTCGGCAACGCCATATTCATTCATGGAAATCGCGCCGAATTTACATTTTTCTATACAGGCTCCACATCCGATGCAGCCATCTTTGCATCCACCGTCTTCAGAGCCGGCTGCGCGGCAGCCACCGTTACAGGCAACCAGAGCTGCCCGGTAAGGAAATCTCTTTTTAATTGCCATGATTATTTCTTCCTTTCGTATGGTGTGTTAGAAAGAGGAAGGCTGTAGCGTCTTTCTCCGTCAAATCTGCAATATGCATCCGCGATTGCAGGAGCAGTAGGGATGGATGTGATCTCTCCGATACCGATTGCTCCACAGGCAACATCCAGACCAGGTTTATCAATAACGATTGCTTCAATCTCAGGAACTTCGTGAGAACGGAAAAGTCCTAAGGAACCATACTTGTCAATTGGTTTACAATTTTCATCGATTGGATACTGCTCTCTGAGTGCGAATCCCATAGACATTACAACACCGCCTTCAATCTGACCTTCGCAGGAAAGTGGGTTGACAGCTTTACCAACATCGTGTGCGGCAATCATTTTCTCAATCTTACCTGTCTTAGGATCAAGGATGCAGACCTGAGTTGCATATCCATAAGCAACGTGAGATATCGGATTAGGCACATCTGCACCAAGTGGATGGGTCTTAGCGAGATACTCTCCGTAGAAAGTTTCTCCAATCATATCTTTCATGGACTTACCGCTGTTTTTCGCTTCCATGAATTTTTCACATGCTCTGCGGCATGCTTCACCAGTTACAAGTGTCTGACGAGAACCGGAAGTTGTACCGGAATCAGGTGAAATCCATGTGTTGCTTCGCTCATAGACGATATCATCATGGGAAAGATCTGTATTTGTAACGATCATCTGTACAAGTACAGTACCAAGTCCCTGACCGATACAGGAAGCACCAGTGAAGATGTGAAGTTTTTCATCTTCTTCAACAATTAATTTTACACGTCCCGTATCCGGGATACCAACACCAACGCCGGCATTCTTCATAGCACAACCAAGGCCAACAGCCTTACCGGCCGCAAGTGCAGCATCATACTCTTCTTTGACAGCTTCCAGTGTCTCTACAAGACCTGTAGAGTTATCTACAATCTGTCCGTTCGGAAGTACTTCGCCTGGGCGGATCGCATTGCGGTAATGAATCTCCCAAGGCGTAATGCCTACCTTGTCAGCCATCATGTTCAGAAGTGTCTCTGTTGCAAAACAAGTCTGTGTAACACCAAATCCGCGGAATGCTCCGGCAGGTGGGTTATTTGTATAGTAAGCAGTTCCTTCAATTTCAAAGTTTTCATAATGATAAGGTCCTGCTGCATGTGTACATGCACGTTCAAGAACCGGGCCACCAAGAGAAGCGAATGCACCTGTGTCAGATTTAACAATCGCTTTTACACCCTGGATCACTCCATTCTCATCGCATCCCATTGTCATATCCATGTAGAATGGGTGACGTTTCGGATGAACAAGCAAGGATTCCGCTCTGGATAATTTCATCTTGATCGGTTTCTTTGTTACGTAAGTAAGCAATGCGCTTAAATGCTGAACAGTCATGTCCTCTTTACCACCGAAACCACCGCCGACTAATGCGTTCTGAACTTTTACTTTATCTGTTCCAAGCATAAGCGTAACTTCGTGCAATGTCTGGTGAGCGGACTGGTCTGTTGAATATACGAAAATGTCACCGTCTTCATCATAGAAAGAAACAGCACATTCTGGTTCAAGGAAAGCATGCTCTGTCCAAGGTGTCTCAAAGTGATGTGAGATCACGTACTTGGAACTCTTGATTGCTTCTTCCGCATTTCCGCGGCTGATGTGCTTATAAGCACATACGTTAGTCTCTTCTTCATCATAAACAAGAGGTGCATCCGGAGCAGCAGCTTCTTCCACTGTATGCACATGAGGAAGTACTTCATATTTAACTTTAATAAGTTTCTTTGCTTTTTCTACAGTTGCCATGTCAGTTGCAGCTACAAGGGCAATTGCATCTCCGAGATAATGAGTCAGTCCGCCAACCGGAATCAGTGAATACTGATCATGTTTTAAGTGTCCGATCTTATTCTCCCCAGGAATATCATCGGCTGTTACAACCGCTTCTACGCCAGGCAGAGCCTCGGCAGCAGAGGTATCAATAGAAAGTACGCGAGCTCGTGGATATTTACTACGAAGAGCAGCGCCATAGAGCATTCCTTCCGGATAATAGTCATCCGGATATTTACCTGTCCCAAGCACTTTTTCTTCAACATCTATACGAGAAACACGGGAACCAAGAGTCCAGCTAGGATCTCCGTCATCTGGTAAAACTCCTTCTTTCAGAATCTTAGCTGCCAGACGTACCGCGTCCATGATCTTAACATATCCTGTACAGCGGCAATAGTTGTTGCGCAGCGCATAGCGAATCTCATCATCGGTTGGTTCCGGATTTACATCCAAAAGTGCTTTTGTGCACATAACCATACCAGGAATACAGAATCCGCACTGTACAGCGCCTGCCTTCCCGTAAGCATAAGTGTAAACTTTCTGTTCCCAATCAGAAAGCCCCTCGACTGTGATGACATTCTTTCCGGCCAATGAATCTGTGTCAGGTACGCAGGATTTGCAAGTCTGTCCATCAATGATAACAGTACAGGCTCCACAAGCGCCTTCGCTGCAACCATCCTTTGCAGAGGTAATGTGCAGTTCATCACGCAGGAACCGTAACAGTTTCTGATTCTTTGAAGGTGAGACTTCCTGACCATTTACTATAAATGATGCCATGTCAGTTACTCCTTTCTTTGTAACAAAATCCCCAAAGAAAAATCTTTGAGGAGTATGTGTTTGTTGTGTATTTTTAATTATATAAAGATACCTATGGTTATATTTTATCACATATTCAACAAAAAGCAACAACTATTCTAAAAAAGTTTTTGACACCTAAAAATATTTTAGATATATGATATAAAAAATGCATATCAGGACAAAAAAAGGGAAGTACCGCAAAATGATACTCCCTTGTAATTATCTTATATAAATTGTTCTTAGAAACCAAAAAGATTTACAACGCGATTTTAATTATCGTGTTCTTCTTCAAATGGATCGTCGTAATCATCTTCATCATCGTAATCATCTCCACCGCGGGAAGCAATTGCGAGAATCAGTGAAATAACAGCAAGTACACCACTTACACCGGCTAAAATCAGAAGCTCGAATTCATCTCCATGTTTCAGGAAAGCAAAAACAGCACAACCGATGTAGAGAATCATCGGGATAAGGAATGCAAAAAGTGTATCACGGTTATTCATGATGAAGTATAACAGTGCAGTGACAAGCATACAAAGAGCAACAATGACATAATTCATGCCAGAGGCAGAAGTCACGTCAGCTCCTGATGTGCTGAGTCCTGTTACGAAACCTTTATAAATACAGAAACCAAATGTAAGCAGGGAAATGATTCCAAGGATGATGCGTCCAGGTCTGAAACGTGGATATTCGTCTACATATTCATATTCATCATCATCTTCATCATCATATTCATCCATTTTTCTGGATTTTACATCTTCTTTTGCTTTCGCAGTTTCGGCTTCCTCTTTCTTTTTCTTCTTGGCAGCTTTACTGTCAGGGTCAGTTGCAAGCATATCTTCGTATCCCTTGCGAACTGCTTTTTCACGCTTATCACGGATTTCTTCCGCTGGAATGTTCCCATATTTCTGCTCTTCGGAATTATCAGTGGCAGTGGCATCAGTGGCAGCTTTCTGTGCAGCGGCTTTGCGGGCTCTGGCTCTCTCCTTAAGAATACGTTCAGCTTCTTCTTCTGAAATCCCTTTGTCAGCAGCAAGGCGGGCAATCGCTTCTTTGCGGGCGCGGGCTTTTGCTTCTCTGCGGGCAGCTCGTTTCTCTTCAGCGGCACGGGCGGCGGCATCAGCTTTCGCTTTTTCTTCAGCAGCGCGGGCGGCAGCTTCAGCTTTCGCTTTTTCTTCAGCAGCGCGGGCGGCAGCTTCAGCTTTCGCTTTTTCTTCAGCAGCACGGGCGGCAGCTTCAGCTTTTGCTTTCTCTTCTGCAGCTTTCTTGGCAGCGATCTTCTTTGCACGTTGTTTATCAAGGTTCCATTGCTTTTTACAGCTATGGCAGATTGCATATTCATTAAAGATTGGATCCCCGTTTTCGCTGGTGCCAATCTGCTTATTCTGCAAATCCAGGTCTTTTCCACATATTGGGCACTTCATATTAATCATGTACTCCTCTCTTTTGTATCAAAATATTTATAACAGACTTATTATAGCATCTTAAAAGAGGAAGAACAACGAAAAAAGTGTGTTTTACATAAAATGTTTTAGAAAAAAATCAAAATTGTGCAAGAATTTAGTTTAAATTCATAAGAAATGGTGGACTTTAAAAATTTAATGTGTTAAAATCAAAAAGTGGCCTGAGAAGGCAAAAGGTATTGTTATGGTTTATGGTATGCCGTAAGCCATCATATAATTAGCCGGTTGAGAAGGAGATTGTTTCGTATGAGTAAGAAGATCAGAACCGAGGCAGTAGATTATCTGTTTCAGGCAATCTTAAGCCTTGAGAATAAAGAAGAGTGTTATACATTTTTTGAAGACATCTGTACGATCAATGAGCTGCTTTCATTGTCACAGAGATTTGAAGTGGCAAGAATGCTCCGTGAACAGAAGACATATTTGGAGATCGCGGAGAAGACAGGAGCATCCACTGCGACAATCAGTCGTGTGAACCGTTCTCTTAATTATGGGAATGACGGATATGATATGGTTTTCAAACGTGTAGGGCTTGCTGAGGAAGAGAATGGAACGGAAGAATAACACTTAAGAATTAAGCTTACAATAAAATACCTTTTATCAATCAAAAGATACAGCTTGCGGAAGATCCTGATAAAGTCTTTCGCAGGCTGTATCTCGTTTTAAACAGAAATGTTTATTTCCCTTTCTTTTTCTCTTCGTTTTTTGAAGACTTGGAAGAGAGGTCATCAATGATCCGTTCAATGATCATTTTCTTGATATATACATCAAAACTCAAGCTGCATATAAATGCAAACTGCTGTAAGATCTCCTTATCTTCGCCATCAGCAAGATGAGTGAAAGTCTCAGCAGATTTCTCATAAGTAGCAGTTACATTCTCTTTGATGGAATCCAGCTGTTCTTTTTCAATCTTGCAGACTTCTTTGTAAATATCCGCTAATTCAAAAGAGCTTCCATCCGGAAAATATTTCTCTGTGAGCGGTGCAAGAACTGTCTCAATATCTTTGATTGAAAGGATATTTTTAAAATAATAAATGAAGACCAGAAGGAGCAGGTGCTCTCTGGAATACTTCTTCTTCACCGGGGGTGGAAGAAGATTGTTCTTCGTATAATTATTGATCATGGTCTTTGTCAGGATCTTATCATCAGGGTAACGTTTGGTCGAAGCCAGCTGCTCATCCATAAAAGTAGTTACTTGATCCATGTAAAGATTAATATTCGGAACATCGCCGGGATGCACATAGCTTAAAGAAGAAAGTTCTTCTAAAATGCTGTTTAACAGATTACTTGTGTCTATATTCATGTTATCACCTCAATACATTTATTATATAGTATTTAAAACTAGATAGCAAGCAAAAGATAAGAAGGCCGGAAAATGTAGTTGACAAACAGGAACGTGTGTTTGATAATGGGAATACATTTACAGATATCTTTATAACTTTAAAGGAGTAGAAAGATGAGCATTTATGATAAATTAAATGAACCGCAGAGAGAGGCTGTTTACCACACGGATGGCCCTCTTCTGATCCTTGCCGGAGCCGGTTCAGGAAAAACAAGAGTTCTGACGCACAGGATCGCATATCTGATCGGAGAACGTGGCGTGAACCCATGGAATATTCTTGCAATCACATTTACGAACAAAGCGGCAGAAGAAATGCGCCAGCGTGTGGATAATCTTGTCGGTTTTGGAGCAGAAAGTGTATGGGTGAGCACATTTCACTCTGCGTGCGTGCGTATTTTGAGAAGGTTTATTGACAGATTAGGGTATGAGAATCATTTTACTATATATGATACAGATGATCAGAAGACATTAATTAAGGAAGTCTGTCGGAAAGTAGATGTGGATACGAAAGTGTTTAAAGAAAGAAGTCTGCTTTCAGCAATTTCATCTGCCAAGAATGAGATGATCCTTCCGGATGAATTTGAACTGAATGCCGGAGGAGACTTTGCAAAGATGAAGATTGCTAAGGTTTACCGCGAGTATGAGGCGCAGATGAGAGCGAATAATGCGCTGGATTTTGATGATCTGCTTGTAAAGACAGTACAGCTTTTGCAGACACAGCCGGATGTGCTTGAGAGTTATCAGGAAAGATTCCGCTATATTATGGTAGATGAATATCAGGATACAAATACAGTCCAGTTTCAGCTGGTAAGCCTTCTTGCAGGAAAATATAAGAATCTTTGTGTCGTTGGAGATGATGACCAGTCAATCTACAAGTTCCGTGGAGCGAATATCCGGAATATTCTTGACTTTGAGCATGAATTTCCGGATGCAAAGGTGATCAAACTGGAGCAGAACTACAGATCTACAGGGAATATTCTGAATGCAGCGAACAGTGTGATCGCGAATAACCGTGGAAGAAAGGAGAAATCACTTTGGACGGAGAACGGAGAAGGTGAACTGATCCGTCTGCGTCAGTTTGATACTGCATTTGATGAGGCGGATTTCATAGGCGAAGATATCAAAAGTGCTGTCAGACAGGGAGGTTCCTATAATGACAGTGCAGTTCTTTATCGTACGAATGCACAATCCCGTCTGCTGGAAGAGAAATTTATTGCCATGAATATTCCTTATAAGATTGTCGGTGGTGTAAATTTCTATGCGAGAAGAGAGATTAAGGATCTTCTTGCTTATCTCAAGACAATCGACAATGGACGTGATGATGTTGCGGTTAGAAGAATCATTAATGTCCCAAAGAGAGGAATCGGTCTTACAACAATTAACCGGATTCAGGAGTCTGCAACAGAACGTGGAATTGGTTTTTATGAGGCATTACTGGCACCGGGGCTGATCGCAGGAGTGGGAAGAAGTGCAACAAAACTGGACTCTTTTGCGGCATTGATCGAGTATTTTAAGACGTTGGCAGAAGAGATGAACATCACAGATCTTTTACAGGAAGTGATTGAGAAGACAGGATATATAGAAAGCCTTGAAAATGAAGATAAAGAAGAGGCGAAAACAAGAAAAGAGAATATAGACGAGCTGATCAGTAAAGCGGCAACTTATGAGGAAAGTTGTCAGGATAAAGATGAAAAGGCAACATTGAGCGGATTCCTTGAAGAAGTTGCTTTGGTTGCGGATATCGACAGTCTGGATGAAGACCAGGAATATGTTGTTCTGATGACTTTACATAGCGCAAAGGGACTTGAATTTCCACGTGTTTATCTTGCAGGGATGGAAGATGGACTTTTCCCGGGATATATGAGTATTAATGCAGGAGACAGAGAAGAACTGGAAGAAGAGCGGAGACTTTGTTATGTTGGAATCACAAGGGCAGAGCAGGAACTGACTTTGACAAGTGCGCGCAGAAGAATGGTGCACGGTGAGACACAGTACAATCCGATGTCACGATTTGTGAAAGAGATTCCAAGGGAACTGCTTGATACAGGAAACAAGAAGTTTACCCAGGAGACGGAGATGCCAGCACAGCAGAATACATATGCACGTGCCAGAGAAGCATTTCGGGCACAGGCATTCGCAGGAGCACTTGGCGGAATGACACCTGCAAAGAATCAGGGGGCGGGTAAGCCGCTTACAGGAAATCAGGCACTGGCATCCTTGCAGAAAGGCAGTCAGCTGGCAGCAGGTGGAAATGGTCCACTTGGATATGAGGCCGGAGACCGTGTGCGTCATGTGAAGTTTGGGGAAGGAACTGTAACTGAGATCAAAGAAGGCGGAAGAGATCACGAGGTTACGATTGAATTTGACAGTGTCGGAACACGTAAGATGTTTGCCAAATTTGCCAAGCTTGTAAAGGTATGAGAAAGTTATAAAAAAATGATAAATCAGTAGTAATATGAATCGTCAGGTGTTATAATAAACACAGATTATCTGTCACCACAAAAGGTGAAGAAAGGGCGTGTTAATATGAACAAGAGAATAGAAGACATCATTGCAGAAACAAGATTGAACGAGATTCTTCATAAGAATGAGGCTGAGAAGCAGAAGAACACAGTAATCTGGACACTGGCTATCATTGGAGCAGTAGCAGCAGTAGCTGCAATCGCTTATGCAGTATATCGTTTTGTATCACCGGATTATCTTGATGATTTTGAAGATGATTTTGATGACGATTTTGATGATTACTTCAGCGAGGATGATCAGGTATAATTCTTGAATGAATTGCAAAAGTGCAGACAGGGTGAGAGAAGAAACCATCCTGTCTGTTTTTCTGTTAAAATAGATTAGAATTGATAGGAGATTAGGATGAAAAAAGGTCAGATCTACGAGGGGATCATTGAACGTGTAGATTTCCCAAACAAGGGGATTGTATTTGTTCCGGAGGAAGAACAGTATGTTACTGTGAAAAATGGGATTCCGGGACAGAAGATCCGTTTTATGATAAATAAATTTAAAAGAGGAAATGCAGAAGGAAGACTTCTTGAAGTGTTGGAGAAATCTCCATTAGAGACAAGAGAGCCGGTCTGTAGTATCTTTCCTGCCTGTGGCGGCTGTATGTATCAGACAATGCCATACGAAGAACAGGTGAAGATGAAAGAAGGACAGATCCGCAGAATCATGGATCCGGTAGTAAAAGGTGAATATGTTTTTGAAGGTGTGAAGCACAGTCCGAAGGAATTCCATTATCGTAATAAAATGGAATTTTCTTTTGGAGATGAATTCAAAGACGGTCCGTTATCTCTCGGTCTTCATAAAAAAGGAAGTACTTATGATGTACTGACAGCAGGAGACTGTCAGCTTGTCCATGAAGATATGGATAAGATTCTCCTTTGTGTGCTGAATTATTTCAAAGAAAGAAATGTAAGTTATTACAAGAAAATGCAGCATGTCGGTTATCTTCGCCATCTTCTTTTAAGACGAGGCGATACAACAGGCGAGATTCTTGTGAATCTTGTAACGACAACGCAGGAAGAATATGACTTGACTCCATTAGTAGAAGAACTTCTGGCATTAGAATTAGAAGGAAAGATTGTTGGAATCCTTCATATATTGAATGATTCTCTGTCCGATGTCGTGAAGAGTGATGAGACAAGAATTCTTTATGGACAGGACTTCTTTTATGAGAAGCTTCTCGGACTGGAATTCAAGATTACACCATTTTCCTTCTTCCAGCCAAACTCAAAAGGTGCAGAAGTGCTGTACGAGACTGTAAGAGAATACATTGGAGATATTGATAATCAGGTTGTATTCGATCTGTTCAGCGGAACAGGAACAATCGGTCAGGTGCTTGCTCCGGTTGCGAAGAAAGTGATCGGTGTCGAGATTATTGAAGAAGCAGTTGAGGCAGCAAAAGAAAATGCTGTCCGAAACGGACTTTCCAACTGCAGATTTATTGCCGGAGATGTGTTTAAGGTACTTGATGAGATTGAAGAGAAGCCGGATGTGATCGTACTGGATCCGCCGAGAGACGGAATTCATCCGAAGGCACTCCCGAAGATCTTGAATTATGGGGTGGATAAGATTGTATATATTTCCTGTAAGATGACCAGTCTGGCACGTGATCTGGAGATGATGCAGCTGGCGGGATATCGTGTGGAGAAGATGACGGCGGTGGATCAGTTCTGTGAGACAGTTCACGTGGAGACGGTAGTTCTTTTGTCCCAACAAAAACCAGATGACACGATAGAGATCGACT
>OGRO01002747.1_pt1 | contig 13355 bp, 17 predicted proteins | sample 1553451 | NCBI WGS metagenome assembly OGRO01 (sample SAMEA2580021, study PRJEB22360) | human gut metagenome
CCCCCGCCCAACACAACTTTTTCTCACATTTTTCATTCCCCACCAACATTTTTTGATAATTTCTAACATTTTCAAGCATTTTGAAAAATCTAAATAAAAACGCTTGACAAATAAAAATTTTTGTGATTTTACATGTTGCACCGAAAACCATGGTTAAGTTTTTGGTTATGGCCGAAAATTCGTTAGGATATATGAACAGTTATTCATATTTTCAAATAATATTTATACAAATATATGAATACTATACATTTTCATTTTATTGTTATTTGCATTCGTTTATTGTAAATTTTTATTATTTATCAATGAAAATAAAAAACATTTGAATTATACTTGATTTTTTTTTCGGTGTGGGGTATAATGGAAGCACAAAACAAAGAGAGGTAAACTTATGGACAAAATTTTTGACTTGTTAGATCTGTATGGCATTCGTGATTATTGCGATGTATCGTGCACACCTGAGTTGTTATATTCAATTGAATTTAAGTATAAAGGCTACTATACAACGTTTTCTTTTTTCGAATATGAACTTGGTAGTTCCGAGGGTTATTATATTGAAAAAATAATTTCGAACTTATCTTCCATTGTGAAAACCTTCTGATGAGTCTTTGAAAATTAAGACGAAACGCCGCGAGGCGTCAAGGCTGCCGCCCTATAATGTAGATTTACAATTGAATATTACCTTGATTTTTCATTACATGAAAGGCAAACGGAGGTTAAAAACATGAGATTGTACCATTATAGCGCCACATGCAGTGCACGTAATTTAGTTAGTTGTGGCACACGTTTATTTTGGGTCGACTATCCGTATTATATCCTATACTTATATCCGTCAAATACAAGCAAATTGCATATACGAAAATATGTTCAATGGTTGCATGACAATAATTATGTTACGCGCGCGGGTATTATTCAACATATGTATTATTTGGGGATTAAATCCAAAAAGCCCTTTGTTGTATATGCTACGAGAGATGATAAATATGCTGCTGTTGATGATTACCATCATTTCGTAAAATAAAAAATTTTATCGCCTTTCATGTCATGAGAAATCAAGGGCGCGATTTTTCAAATACTTTATAAAGGATATTAACAAATATGCAGAGTTACGAAAAAGCATTAGAGGCATTAAAAGCAAAAGAGTTTATCGCCGCATGCGAAAAAGCCCCTGCAAGCGCGCGAAACGAGCTTAAAACGTCTGAAAGCCTTTTCAGAGGGAAAGACCGAGCAGGAATATACGGAGGGCTTGACCGATGAAAGCAACCGTTAAAAAATACGTTTTAAGGACTTGTAAAGGCGCGAACGGTAGTTTTCAAGTGCTGGATATTTTCGCGGACGTTGTCAACGATAAAAACGAAGTAAGGACTTACCGGGGACAAATGGGCGCGGAATACGCAAAAAAATACTTTGAACATTGCGGAGTAAAGACACAAGAAACAATTGGTCGGCCGTGCGAAATTTCGTTAGTGAAAGAGCTGTATACAACGAAAGACGGAGAACAAAGACAAGTAACAAAAATCAAATATTTCAATTTGCTTGATGAAAATAACAAACCTATAATCATGTATAAAAATAAAGTCGATGAATTAAATTTCTAATTAACAAATTTTACAATAGATAACCGTTTAACATAGCGCCCATGTTAAGCGGTTATTTTTTGCGTTTTAGAGTGTTAAAAATTTTCGTTAAAAATTAACATTGTTAAATCAGTGTTATAAATTAACATTTTGTTTAGCATTTACGCGTGCGCCCTGTCGCGCGTAAGAGAGAAAACTTTCAGTAAAACATACAATCTATTTTGGAGGTATACCTACATGACATATTTTGAAAATAAGGGAGGGGAGGTTGAAAGAAATGTAAAAATCCCCCCCTCCATACCCGTTGTAAAGACTATTAGAACATTTGACTTAGAAGCTATGACGTTACAGCAAGTATTTTATATGCTACGTGATATGAAATATAATGAAGCATTAAAAATAACATCGTTGCCCCCTATTGTTGTTAATAAATCAATCGGGTGTTATACATTGGAAATAGATGATACAGCGATAGATTATGGAAACGCTAATTATATGGCTAAAATATTGAGAGACGTTTTCAAAACTATTATGATATCAGACAACTTTTGGAATATGGACAGGTGATGATATGCAATTTCCATCTAAATTTAATAAGTTAATGAGAGAATTATATACTCCCGATGAAATAAAAGAAATTAAATCTTTTATAAATCAAACACAGGTTGTGAAGGAAAACTATAATAAGCATGCAAATAACTTGAATTTACCAACGCTCCCTAATATAACAAATTACGGAATGCGCCAAAAAGGATATATAAAAAATGCGTTGCAAGCATATAAAAGCGAAATTAAAACATATTCCGAAACAGGTAGAACCACAACAGAAATTAATGCTATTATAAATTTATCAAACGATTTATATACAGTGGGATTTGATATTAGTCCAGATAATTTATCAAATTTTTCAGATAATGACGTAAATCGTTTATATAATCTTGTTTCCGATTTTTTGTTTTACGTTGATATGGATTTTTATATTGAATATAAAAAGCAAGAGATATTATCAGAAATTTATGATGATATAGCTCAAATATTAAAAAAATATGAATTTTGATTTTAGACGGTACAAACATATATATGCAGCAGACTTTGAGACATCAACGGAAGCATGGAATTGTGAGGCGCGTGTTTGGCTGTGGGATATATGTGATAACGACTATAAACATAGAACAGGAACAAGCATTAATTATTTCATGAATTATATTATACGTACGTCATATAAATGTTTATATTTTTTTCGTAATTTAGCATATGACGGTAGTTATATAATAACGTGGTTGTTTAATAATGGTTATAAACATGTTAATAAGAAATCCGATGAAATGTTGCCTTTTGAATTTCACACAGTAATAAGTGATATGGGCTTACATTATGCTTATGAAATTGTGGGGCGAATGGGGCAACATGTTACAATAATGGATAGCCTTAAAACTGTTAATATGAGTATACACGATAGTGCTATAATGTACGATTTACCGATAAAAAAGGGCGAAATTGATTATGATAAATTTAGAGAAATAGGCTATAAACCTACCGACGAGGAAATAGCGTACATACATAATGATACTGAAATAGACATGATAACAATACAGAAAAATATTGAAATGGGAGGCGTAAAATTTACGCAAGCAGGAAATGCAAGAAGCGAATTTATAAAGGGAATAGGTAAGAAAAATTATGATATTAATTTCCCTTTTCTGCAACAAATAGAAGAAACTAATATACGAAAAGCATATCGCGGCGGATATGTATATTGCAATCCTAAATATCAAAATAGAGTAATATATAATATGATGTCATTAGATAAAAACAGTATGTATCCGGCGCAAATGTTGCATGAATATATGCCGCACGGTTTCCCTATGTGGTATAGTGGAAAATATGATGATAAATATTCAGGTAAATATCCGATATACATACAGCATATTAAAGTATCATTTGAGTTAAAACCGAATGCCGTGCCTACAATAGCGCGCAGGAATGGATTTTTGTCGTCAGATAATTTATATTTGAACTCATCTAACAGTTTAATGTTTGATTTATGGCTTGCAAACCCTGATTTAGAATTATTATATATGTGTTACGATATAATAGAAATAGAATACATTGAGGGGTATATGTTCAAAGCTGTTAAGGGCATAGAAATTACACCGAATGAAGCTAAAAATATGGATAAGTTTGAAATAATAGATGAGGACGGAAAAGGTAGTTTATTTTATGATTATATTCATAAATGGAGATTAGGAAAAGAAACACATACAGGTGCAGCGCGTGCATATGATAAACGTATGCAAAATGCACTTTACGGTACATTCGGAACGAACCCGAAAAGAGATAGTAAAGAGCCATATTTGGAAAATGGGGTGTTGCGTTTTTCATTAATAGAAGGTGAGTATTCAAAAACAAAATCATATATCCCCATAGCTGTATTTGTAACAGCGTGGGCACGATATAATCTTATAAAATATATATTAAAAAATATTGATAAATTTGTGTATTGTGATACAGATAGTTTATACGTTTTAGACGACATAAACTTAAATAATATACCTATACATTCCACTTTATATGATTATTTTAAGATTGAACATTATATCTATAAGTTTAAGTGTGTAGGAGCAAAACGGTATATCTATTGGGGGTGGGAACCTAAAACTCCCACTGTATGGAATAAATACGTTACATGTTGCGGCGCAGATGACAATATAAAGAACCAAATGGATTTCGATAATTTTAATTTAGGTCAAGAATTTCAAGGCAAAAAACAGGTTAAAAGTGCAATAGGCGGTAAAGTAATAGGAATAACAACTTATAGATTAGGCAAAATAAAAAAAGAGGGATAAAACCCTCTTTTATTGTGTAACTAATTTAGATATTAATAGGAACATTGAACCAATCTTTTGAGAACTAAACCTCACCATTCCGTGAGAATACATTATTGACCATGTAATCATTTGTCCGTTACAATCTTTAATGAAATTAGTATCTATTGACATATCACTTGTTGTTACCGATATAACTGGATATGCAGGATTAAATTTATATTTGTCCGTGAAATATAATATTCCATGATTATCTCGCCATACGGTTATTTTAGTTGATAGATATTTGATATTATAAACCATTGTTGAATGTAAAGGCCTATCAGAAATAAAACTCTCGTCAATACTATCCATAGCGATATTTTGAGTAGTATAGTTTTCATATTCAGTATTTTTAGAAAGTTTCCCTAAAATACTATCTTGTTTTTCTTTTACGGTATCCTCCGATGTATCGAAATAATAGAATAAATCTCTATTACGATTTTTATAGTATCGAGTTGTGAATGGTATATTAAGTTGTTCATTATACGGATTGGTCAATGTGTCATTATTTCCTAACATGATAATCCAAAATTCGCGTCGCCTGAATATTGTTTCCATAAGTCGAAAGAATATAGCGGGCTCGTGTATTCCGTATTCACCGCCTTTATATTTTCCACGTGATTTTGCTACATATTCATCAAATAACACAACATCGCAATCCTCTATCTGAATGCCTTTAACATTGTTCAATGTAGTATAATACGCACATTCATGCCATTTATTATCAACCTGTATAGATATTATATTTGACCTATGCTTTTCATCTTGTATCCAATCAAATCTATCTCCATAAGCATTCCGTAATGAAGGGAGTAACCCCATATTAAGGGCTAATTCCATTTCAATATCGGAACGTCTGAGATATAAAAATTTTTTACCTGTATTCGTAAAACGGTCAAATAGATATGCAAGCCAATAAGTTGTTTTACCTCTTCCTGCAATACCATTAACAATATGACAATGATAATCCTTATTTCCTATTTGATAATTCTCTTGATTAGTATAAAATAAATTTTTATCCATTATAGTTCAGTCTCCATTACAAAAAACATTACCGTGGGTAAATCAACTTCACTGTTTTCTTCATCGTAACAACGAATTGATAACCCGTCCTCTGAATATATACATAATATATCTTTTCCCGCTAATTTACCATATACAGCAAGCCCTTCATTACTATTCGTATATAAATTATCTGCCAGCATTACAGCAAACTCTTCATTAGTCTTTTGACCTGTTCCATACGAATTTTTTGACATCATTGTCCCTATTAAATGACAAGGTTCGCTGGGGTCATTTGCATAAAAAGAGATAAAATATATGGGATTCTTTATAACATCAGTAGTCATAGCAAACGTGCCACTTTTATTAGGGAAAGAATAAGTATTCGAACCCTTTGTTACACTATTTGCACCGTAATTTGTAGTATCTCCTGCTACAACACCATTTTTTGCATATATAGAATTATTAAACGTATTAGTACCGCCAAATGTATTGTCACCTGCCAGCGTAACAAAAGATGAAGTATCGGGAATATCGGAAGTAAGAGCGAAAGTGCCGCTTTTACGAGGATAACTATATTCGTAATAAGCATTACCATCAGGAGGGGCATACGTCATTAAATCGGCATTTATATTTATTTCGTGATATTGGTTATTCCCTACAAATTTTTGTATATTAATATGGGTACTATCAATATACAGATAATCGTAACCTTCAGTTGTTTCATAATTAAAACTCCCGAATTGTATATAACCTGCTTCCGACTTCATCGTATTAAATGTTATCTCATTTGTAAACGTATTTTCGCCCGTGAAAGTATTATTTCCTGCTGCCGTTACGTCACCCGTTCCGCCACCGCCTGCCGCGCTAATGACAATCTTCTTATTATCTTCACTTGCGTCAATGGTGACATTCTCACCAGCCAACAACGGTATATGGATTTCATTAGCTCCGTTATAGGCGATAATAGCACCGTTTGTAGTGTCATATGATACACTGCCTACATTTGTATATTCAGGAATATCATTTTCAAATGCTATATTACATGTATTCTCACCTATTTTAACTGTTGGACGATTAGAGGATAATATATTAATACCATGGTCCGCATTTCCGACATCAAATTTGCTATTAGAAATGTCTACGGCAATTACTTCTGACCCGCGTAATAGATAATTACCCGCATTAATAGTACCTGCTACTGTTAATTTACCGTTAATCGTTCCGCCTGATATATCTAATTTCTCCGACAACTCACTTTTTGTAGCAAATCCGCTAACGTCTGGGATTTCGTCCTTTGTTGCAAAATTAGATACATCGGGTATTTTAGCTTCAACGTCGGCGATATTTTCCATATTAGCAGCATTTTTTCCACTTATTCCTTTACCAACATCAAACCCCCCGCCGTTTGCTCTTCTATATGGCAATGTATTTCCGATAGCGCCTTCCGTATAAGGTACATTTGTATCAATTCCGTTAACATGTGCATATGCTACAAAATTTGACGTCGGATTTTTTATTTTATCAAGTTTATTATCCAGCGTGCTATTAATTTCAGCAATATTTGTTGCTGTGTTATCTACTCTATTTTTAAGGTTTGTTACATTTGTTTCAGTGTTACCTACCCGGGTGTTAATCTGCCCTACTTGAACTTGAATAGTAGTTATATCATTTTCTGTATCCTCAACACGAAAACTTAAACTATTTATGCTTTCAGTATTTTTTTGTATTGCCGTATTAGTAGTAGTCTTAAACTCTTCAAACTCTTGGTCGGTTACAAAGTCGTTGTGGTCAACTGTTATAACAATGGGCGTGATAGGTTTGCCGTCATATGTATTACCTGTAATTGTAAATACAATATTTCCGCTATCTTCCGTTACCGCTACTTTAATTGTATTTATATCCGTCATTACACCGAAAAAACTATTCATATACTGAACGACAGCATTGCACAACTCATCAGGAGCAAGAGGAACACGCGAGCCCTTTGTTGTTGCATATTTAATTGCTATTTGCTTCAAATTTTCTATTGTCATTTTTTGCTACCTCACTTTCAATATTTTGTAATTGTTCGTTTATATAAGCAACAATAGCATTACATGCTTCGTCTGCTTGTAACGGTATCGCACTGCCGCTATTGTATGCGTAATCAATAGCAATCTCTCTGAATGTTTTATATGTTAACATTTATAACCTCCCTAATAATTAAGAGGGGTTATTCGCCCCTCCTAAATAAGTTACTTTGCCACGTTAACTTTTTTAGTCATGGCCACTTCTTTATTAATTAATTTCGTCCAATAATCAGCGTCATATTCGATACTTGCGGAAATACAATCGTTCTTGATTTGAGACAATACCCACGATTTCTTGCTGGTACCTTCCGTGAACATTTTTTCTGCGTCCTGTATATACTGTACAACATTATTATAAATGTCAAGTAATACAGTAGGCTTTTTGTCGGAAGGTGCTGCAATCAATTCTTTGACTTTCTTCCAAAGATACAAAATCATAGGAATAATGACAACTACAAGAATAGAAAGACAAGTACCTACAAGCTGGACAATTTGAAGAAATTTATCCATTATAAAACCTCCATAAATAAATTATCGAAACAATGTATCCAATCATTACGGATTGCGGTATTTTCAAGCACTTTTCTTATTTCATCACCTGTACTATAAATAGTAGTATTATTGTTGCTACGCACAAGACTTTCATCGCGGGTGCGATTATCTGTATTATTATCAGTTGAAGTAGTAGTCCCTGTTGTATCAGTAGTTGTATTCATTATTTCAACATTTCTACCTTTATTTACAGTGTTACTATTCAAATCAGGTGTAACAGTGTTTTCTTTTGTTTGTATATTATTATCCTGTATTTTATTTGTATCAGTATAATTTCCTGTCGTTGTCATTGCTGGATATTCAAGATTATTTTGTATAAGCAATTCATACTTATCTATATTTCGTTCCCAGCATGAATTAAGACGTTGTACAAACATGTCATCACTATCAAAACCGATTTCAGAATAAAACCAATAATTAACGAATATATTATATAATTCAGTTTGTATTTCGTTTAATTCTTTTGGAGTAAACTCAACACTATCTTGCGAAAAACTACCTATTAACTGAGTTGTTTTATAATCAGAATCAAACTGTGCTACCACTCTTTTCAACGTTCTGCCTATTGAATAAAGCATTTTGAACATTTTTAGCAAATTCCTCCTTATTATCTTTTAAGCTAATATTTACTTTGAACATTTTGTTAACTTTTTCTATCGCTTTTTCACGCGCTAATTTTGCCGAATTATAATAAGAGTTTATTATTTCGTTACCTGCATTAACTTCGTCTACAAGCAATCTTTCTTTCTTTTCTATTGCAGTATTATTATATCCAAAATATTGAAAAATTCTATTCTCATATACTTGAAAATCCGTTGTGAGTTTATCTCCAATAAAGTCTATTTTACTGTCAAACGCATAAGAGTTAAACGGTCTACTTTCAGTAAGTATTTTTGTTTTCTTATCCGTTGCAGTACCTCTTATACGTATTTTAATGTAGTCACTAAATTCGCTAAGTTGCCTTACAAATGTTTCCGCACTCTTCTTTTCGTCCTCGTCTATCTCCATAATAAGAGGTTGACGTTGACGTCGTATATTTTGCAAGTGCGTTTTATCCAGTTCCATGATATATTTCAGATTATACATCACGTGTAAAAACGGAATAGAAAAGAAAGCGTCATTCGGCATTATTACACTGTTATTTTCAGTAAGGTCTTTTCGGAAATTATTAAACCCGAATACAGTCCATTCGGTAGGAAATCCTGTAATATTAAATTTCCATTGCCCTGTTACGGGTAAACATTGTAACCCTAATGTGTGATCCTCAAACCACGCAAGAGCAGGCGCGAAAAACATCATAACCTCTACTTGCGAATTAAATCCAACAATTTTTTGCGTATCATCAGGTAACTTATCATATCCGAAACGGGAGCAGAATATATCAATATATTTCTGGACAAACAACCATTCGTCTATGCCAATATTTGGCCGATATGGATAATTTTGAGAACCAAATATAGCAAATATATTGTCAAAATACATTTTACACCTCTATTCCTAAATTAGCAGGCATATTAACAACACCGTCTAATTTGAAAATACTTTCATTATTCACGTAACTAAACAGCCATACACCATTCAATAACATTTCTTTTATGCTATCAATTACATTTTGAGGTTGCGATATTGTAACTCTTACAGTATTACAACGAATATAGTTAAAATATCTTCGCTTATGATTAGTTAATATATCATACGGTTCCAAATATGTAGTATAGCCATATCTAATTAAATGTTCTTTTATCTCATTAATATTGCTTACATACAAGGGCTCAGTTGTGCATATACATATAGCACTGTTTCCTACAATAGAACCCTCATAATTGGGGGATATTTGAGTATCACCTCCAAGCATAACATCACGCACAATATCAATAGATTTTATTGTATTACCAACTACTTGCGTGGCTGTATTATACGAAGCTGCGAACGTATCTGCACCAGCAGTTGACGATACCTCTCCTTTACTGTTTGGAGTATTTATTTTATTTACGTTCGTAACTCCTCCGACTATCGGAGATAATACACTTGATATGGATTGGAATACTGCGTTCGATTGGTCTATCCAATTTTGAGTTGAGAAAACTTGAAATACATTATAACTTTGCAGTATCTTAACTTGATTAAATCCTGAACTTCCTACCTCTGAAATGCCAAAATAATATCCACCTGTATTCGGCGAAACATTTACACAAAAATTTTGAGTGCTTTGTAATAAATGATAATGTACTATAAATCCACCTTTTTGAGATATAACTGCATTTGTTACATACGGCTCGCAATGTAATTTAGAAGGTCCGTTTTCAAAAAACCATTCATAGTCAACATTACTTTTATCTGCATATGTATCAGCCATTAACGGGAATATTTGAGATATAGCTCCAAATGCTGTTAAATTTTTACTTTCAAATTCAACTAATTCATAAGACGGAGGAACAATAGCTGTGCATTTATTAGATACTCCGTCAACGTCAAACTGTATAGTATCGCATTTTTTAGTAAATATGAAAGCGCCTGTATCGCTATAACTCCAATCATATCCGCATATATCTGAAATAAACATTCCAGCTATTTCGTCGCCTGTTATTGTATTAGCAGGATAATTAGCTATTGATGAATTAAAGCCATTTGTTTCTCCTGAAAAATCATATTTCGCAAAACAACCATTATAAATCGGTAATACTGCAACACCGAAAGGCGTGGGAAGACTATTAAACCCCCATGTATTATTATCCAAATTATATGTGGTCGGTTCACAAAACAATGCAGGAGTTTGAGTTGTTAATAAATTCCGCTTGAATATAATGTATAAAAACTTAAATGCCTTTTTATTTGCGGTATTCTTCAATACAGCTTGATTGAGAACTTGTTTAGTAATATGAAAAGCATTTACATCTTCTTCCATTGTATCATCTGTAAATGACATAGTAGCCCTAATAAAATTAGGCTGTTGAGAGTCTTGAACCCAATCATTTACATGCGCACGTCCTACTTCTCCGAAAATATTCTTAGTTATAACATTTTCAAAATCATTACCATAATATGCTTGTAAAGTAGTCCACCAATCTATTGTATAATATATTCTAAAACAATCAGTGTTAAGCTCATTTACTTCAAATCTGTCTATAAATGCAGCATAATAATTACGCTCTTTTGTTACTTTTATAACATCAGGATAAACAATAAAATAAGCAAAATTCTTTTTGTCTAAATTATGAAACTCAACATCAATAAAATTGCATGCTTCATAAAATCCGTCAATCTTTATAGTATTATCAGGATTATTATTGTTCGATTCCCAATTACGCAAATCTCCGCTTGACATAAAACGTTTATCCCGTGTAGGGCAATTATCACTATAAAATTGTAAATTAAGTGTTGCCATAATAAATTACCCACCCTAACCCGCGCCGTGCATTAGCGCGCACCACTACACAGGAGAGTACATATGAGACGTTAGTATATTAATTACCGTCTGAAAGTACAAACCGGATTATATTCTTATGCAACGAATAACCAAACAAATCACCCTGCGTCAAGAAAGTATTCCAATATCCAACACCATAAGGGTTCCAGATATTATCAAAACGATTTTCAAGCCAACGATAAATTTTAATACCGCGTTTATCAGCAAGAGTAGCAAACTGTCCGGTTGTTGCAGCGCCAGTTCCGAAACCGTCAATAAGCTGCACTTCGCAACCGAAATCAAGGTCCTTATGATATGCATTATACTGTGACGAAACAATTTCGTTATGAATACCCGCTGCCATAAACAACACAAGGTCATCTCGCTTAGACGATACAAGTTTACCTTGTTTATTGTATTTAGTAGTATTCCACTTAAATGCTTCTACATAATTACGAATCGTCTTTACAATTTGAATACTCTCAGCAGCGGTCATTGTAGAGCCTGCTACAACACAAGAAACATCAGTTCCGGAAGGATAAATAGTCGAACTTGCAAGCATGTTTCTAAAAATCAAATACTTATCAAGTTTAGCGCTTTCAGGAAGAACACTTCTAATTGTCTGAATGAAATTCGTTGCATAGCCTTCGCTAATGAAAGCACGCTTGAATACATCATAAGCAGTAGTTACATGATATTGTAAAAGAGTTTTGAGTGTATAATACGACGGAGCAATAGAAGCATAATTAATTTTGAAAGGGTCATAATTAACAAATTTATAATCCGACTGAGTATCAAAAGTAGGCAGATTATTTACTTCATCGGCTTTCATTGCTTCTACATAATCGTCCTCAATGATACCACCAAAAGGCAAATAACCTTTATCATACTGTGAAGCGTCAAAATTATTATACTCAAACTTATAAATCTCTTGCTTCCCAATCTTATCCACTAAAACATTATAAACTGCATTTTCAATTTCAGTAGGAAAAGTAGTTGTTCCATAATTACCTGCTGTAATTACAGATTTTACGCTATTAGGAATACGGTCAGCATATTCAGGTGTCGCGAATATGCTCTGCATAGCTGCAATAAGTCCACTAACTGCCATTGTTAACCTCCAAATTTATCTTTACAAATTTTATCAAAATCATCTACCGAAGGTATCGGTCGATTATCTCCACTGTGACCTGTAAGAAATGATATATAATCATCTTTTAATTTATCGTGATTAGTCTTTTCGCTATCGTATTTAGACTTAAAATCATCTCTTTCAGCTGTGAGAGCTTTTATTTTTTCTTCGCTCTCTGTCTTATATTTATTAAGCTCTTCATCAAATTTATCTGATTTAGCTTTAAGAAGCTCGTATTCTTTATCGTCTATTTCCATTATATTCCTCTCCTACTTTTTCAGTATTTTTACCGTTAATTCTAATAGGCTCACCGTGATTAGAATATATGTACTCACCGACACTCTTATGCTGCAAAGTTGCTTTACGTGTTTTATCCAGGTCATTACCTACACATAAATCAAGCAATTCCTTTGCTACACCCTTTTTATATTTCATGTTGCACCTCTATTAATAAAATTTGGTTAGATAGGAAGCAGGCAAGCATAGCACTGCTTCAATATGGGTGCGGAGCTTCTACCACCGGCTATCACCTATCATTCATATTGTTTACTGCTTTCCTATCTTTCCTATACCTATTGTATCAGAAATTTTCAAAAAAGTCAAGCGTTTTTGTATGAGAATACTCATATTCTGTGAAAATTCTGTGAAAAATATAGAAAATTGTTTAAAAAACTTAACAAAATGTTAGAAATTATCAAAAAATGTTAGTTTGGAATGAAAAATGTGAGAAAAAGTTGTGTTGGGCGGGGG